>SDBS01005142.1_pt1 | contig 12795 bp, 7 predicted proteins | sample 2277091 | NCBI WGS metagenome assembly SDBS01 (sample SAMN10404972, study PRJNA504765) | marine sediment metagenome | isolation source: marine sediment core GS10_PC15, 163 cmbsf | place: Arctic Ocean: Southern Knipovich Ridge | collected 2010 | reverse complement strand
ACCTACAACCTCACCCACCATAAAGGGCTTGCCATCCTGTTCTATCTCGTCGGGGCGCTGCTTGCCAGCCAGGTGCTGCAGCTTGTGGGTGTCATCATGCTTGCACATTCGAGTATCGACAGGGTGTTCGGCTATGGTTTTAAGTATCCCGATTCATTCGATCATACCCACCTGGGTTGGATAGGAAAATCAAAGAAGGCCAGGATGGAGGAGACCCCGACAGAGATCGCCTGAACCCCCATGTGATCCACAACCAGCAGAAAGTTGGCACATAGGCAGGAAAAGACGGGAGATATCCCTGGAAATTCGAGGATATCTCCATTCATAATCCTTTACAATTGTAAGGTACTCAACCTAAACAAAATACGTGATATCAGATAATATTAGGGTTATTCGCGGTGGTAGAGGATCCCCTATCTTCACCACCTACCTCGCCAAAGGTGAAAACTATCATGGGAAATGACCACGAAGAAAATGGTCGCGTTAATGAAGCTACGCGTCTCGATTCATCGACCGACCCAACGCTCGCGTCACCCTGTGAGCATGTGGATCAAATCAAAGATGTGGATCCCAGCTCCGAGGGCTGTGCGGAATGCCTCCAATTGGGTGATACCTGGGTTCAATTACGCCTCTGCTTGAGTTGCGGCAACGTCGGCTGCTGCAACAGCTCGAAGAACAAACACGCCTCCAAGCATTTTCAGGCCACTGGACATCCCATTGTCCAATCCTTCGGATCATTTGACGACTGGATGTGGTGTTATACAGACGAGCAGTATGTAACAACAGGGGAGTCGTAAGCTCTTGCCCGGTCAGCGAGTTGTACAGGGTGAACGGCGCGTCGTCACAATCCTCTTCTGCGATGTGAAAGACTCAACAGCCATGGCCGAGCAGCTCGACCCCGAAGAGTGGGCTGAGATCATGAACGAGGCCTTCAAGTACCTGACCGATCCGGTCCATCGCTATGGAGGGACCGTTGCCCGTCTCATGGGGGACGGCATCCTTGCTTTTTTCGGCGCTCCAGAAGCCCACGAGGATGACCCCCAACGGGCTGTCCTCTCTGGACTTACAATCCTGAAAGAAATCGATCCATTCTGTAATGAAATCAAGCGTGAGTATGGACTCGAATTTAATGTCCGCGTTGGGATACACACCGGGAATGTGATCGTCGGTGAAATCGGCACAAACCAAGCCATGGAGTACACAGCCATGGGGGACGCGGTGAATGTCGCCTCGAGGATGGAATCGACTGCACAACCTGGAACGGTTCAGATATCTGAACACACACAGAAACTAATTGCCCCCTTCTTTGACATAGAAGCTTTAGGTGAGATCGAAGTTAAAGGAAAAAGTGGGGCTATCCCAGTATTTCAGGTGCTTGCTACAAGAGATAAACCCGGATCCCTTCGTGGAATTGAAGGTCTCCACTCACCCCTCGTTGGCCGAACAGAGGAAGCCGCTCTTTTAAAGACTGCCCTCGAAGATCTAAATCATAATCGCGGCGGCATCGTGAATATCATCGGTGACGCCGGCCTGGGTAAGAGCCGCCTGATCCTGGAAGCCCAAGAGTTCTGGACGAAGGAACTCCATCATGAAACTTGGACCGAGAGTCGGGGAATTTCCTATGATTCCACTCGACCCTACAGCCTATTCATCGACTTTATCCACGCCTCATTCGACATTGATCCGACCGATGATCCGAGTACAGTCCGGTCGAAAATCAGCTACTGCCTTGACGATTGGTCGTCAGAGCAGCGGGAGCTTGTCGCCAGGGCAATCGAGCTCCTTCTTGCGGTTCACGAAGATGATAACGTTCAACAAGATGCCGAAGCACTTCAACGAGAGTTCACCGCAGGTATCCAAAGTGCATGGAAGGAATCCGCACTTCGAGAACCTAGTGTGGTCGTATTCGACGATCTTCATTGGGCGGATCCAACCTCCATCAATATTCTTGCTCAATTATTCTCGCTCACAGATGAGGTGCCAATTTTGTTCATCTGTGCGATGCGGCCTTACCGACGTTCATCGGGCTGGGGAATAAAGAATATTGGTGAAACTGAGTATCCACATCGTTACACAGAAATTGAGCTCAAGCCATTGACGGATGACGATAGTGACACGCTCATTGGTAATCTACTCACGGTGTCGGAGCTTCCCATCGAACTTAGACGACTGATCCTGAAGAAAGCCGAAGGCAATCCCTTCTTCGTGGAAGAAGTCATCCGGACGCTCATCGATGAAGGCGCTCTACAACGTGATGAGACCGGATTGCACTGGGAAACAAAGAAGAAAATAGAAGATATCTCTCTTCCTGACAATCTGCAGGCGCTCATAATTGCCCGAATAGATCGATTAGACTCAGACATTCGACGCACACTCCAGCTCGCCTCGGTGATCGGACGCTCTTTCTTCTACCGGATACTCGAAATGCTCGATGAAACCACGGATGAGCTTAATCGACATTTGGCAGCGCTTCAAAGAGTTGACTTGATACATGAAGCTGCCAGAATGCCAGAACTTGAGTACATGTTTTTACACGAAATGACACGCGATGCTGCTTATGAAACGATTCTGAGACGGGAGAGGCGGAAGTACCATCGAGGCGTTGGCGAAGCGATTGAAGGTCTCTTTCCCGATCGGATCGAAGATGAGGCCCCGCGACTCGCTAGACATTTCCTCGAAGCAGGAGAGCTCGAGAAAGCATTCAATTACTATGTCACTGCCGGTGATCATGCCGCGCGACTCTATGCCAATACCGAAGCTATAGGGGCATATTCAATAGCACTTGAACTGCAGGAGAAAATTGAGGTAAGTGAAGAGCAAATCATCAATCTGTACACACGGCGTGGACGTATGTATGAATTAACCAATCAATACGATGAAGCGTTGGAGAGCTATGAGGAGCTCGGTAATCTAGGGAGGGAACGTGGTTCGAAAGCCCTCCAACTTGCCGCATTGCTGCCCGCAGGGACCATCCACTCCACCCCAACCGCAAAGGCCGATTCTGAACGGGGACGCGCCCTCTCCGATCAAGCCCTTGCGTACGCCCGAGAACTGAGTGATCCCCTGGGCGAATCAAAAGCTTTATGGAACCTGATGCTTCTTGAAGGTATGATCAATAACAAGAACCAGGAAGCTGTCGTTTATGGCGAGATGTCCCTCCAGATCGCACGCCAACATGATCTCCGGGAACAACTTGCATACACGCTTCATGATCTTACCAGGCGATACCTGGCCATAGGCGATCATAAGCAGGCCATCGCATCTGCAGAGGAGGCCAGAGAACTCTGGAGAGAGCTAGACAATAAGACGATGCTCGGCAATAACTACACCATGACCGCTTACGTGTACCACATCCTAGGCGAATTTGATAAAGCCATTGAGCTTGCTACGGAAGGTCTGCGAATCAGCCAATCGATCGGCAGCAATTGGGGACAGGGCTTCAGCCATTTCTTTCTAGCGGAGTTCTACCTCGAAAAAGGAGACTTTGGCGCGGGAATCCAAGCGATCGATCTGGGCTTGCCAAAAGGCCGTCAAGCTCAGCTCTCAGATAAATATCTGGGATTCGTCCAGTGCCTTCTAGGCTGGGCGTACTGCATGCTGGGGGATTACGAGAATGGTTATAAAGCCGCAATCGAGGCCATGGAGCAACTCCCCCTCTTGTCGCAAGCGGTCCTTGTGCGCTTTTATTCCCATGTGGGTCGGAGTGAGGAAGCACTGGCACTGTTGAACAAGATCATCGAAAACTTTGCTGACGTTAGGAAATACCCACTCCCGACAAATACAGCGCTGACACTCACGATTCTGGGCGAACCCGGAATCGCCCTGGGAAAACATGACCTCATCCGAGAGTTAGTTGACGAAGTCCGGGATACGCTTCATGCACTTAATTCAAATCTATACCTTGCTGATCTCTTATATCTTGACGCGCTCATCCTCATGAAAAAGGGGCACTTCGAGGATGCTGCCAGGAAACTCATCCGCGCCGAAGATATTGCACGTCAAATTGGCTCGAGAAGGGCGCTATTGAGTATCCTCCCGAAACTAGTTGAGGTGGAAAACGAGCTAGGCAATGAGGCCAAAGCACAGGAAGCACGCAGTCGAGCAATTGAGGTGATCGACTACATTGCAGATCACGCGGGGTCAGAGGAACTTCGTCAAACCTTCCTTGATACCTCGAAAGTGAAAGCCGTCCTTCTATGATTTGTCCAAATTGCGGCACACAGAATCCGGACCATGCTAAGTTCTGCATGAATTGTGGTCACGAGATGGTGCAGACCTGCTCCAACTGCAAAATTAAAAATCCGCTTCAGGCAAAGTTCTGTACCAATTGTGGCAATGCGTTCGCCCCACTCCCTCCCGACGTCCAGGAGCCAGCCGATCCACAGGTGCTGTCGCCTCAAATTCCCGACCGAGTCGCCCAGAAGCTCATCGCAGCAAGAGATTCTCAGACGATGGTCGGTGAACGCCGCATTGTAACCATGCTCTTTTGCGATGTTAAAGGTTCCACGAACCTTGCCGAGCAGTTGGACCCGGAGGAGTGGACCGGGATCATGAACGAAGCTTTCGATCACCTCATCCAACCCATCTACCGTTACGAAGGCACGCTGGCGCGCCTGATGGGTGATGGATTACTGGCATTTTTCGGAGCCCCTATAGCACATGAGGATGACCCCGCACGGGCGGTGTTATCTGGATTGGCAATTCTTGAAGGGATCCGGCCTTTCTGTGAGAAGATCCACAAAGATTGGAAAATGGATTTTGATGTTCGTGTGGGGATACATACAGGTCCAGTCGTTGTCGGGAAAGTCGGTTCAGATCTCGCCGTCGAATACACCGCCATGGGTGATGCAGTGAATCTGGCCTCACGCATGGAGCAAACCGCATCCCCCGGGACAATCCAGATTAGTGATGCGACATACCAACTTGTGAAAGACCAGTTTGAGATCGAGCCTCTTGGCGGCATGATGGTCAAAGGTAAGTCAACGCCAGTTAAGACATATCGTGTACTCAGCGAGCAATCGAGCACACTAGTTTACAAACAGGATGCATCCTATCAGACCCCGATTGTGGGTCGTTCTGAGGAACTCGCGCAACTTGTTGCGGCGCTGGACTCCACGCAAGCAGGTCGAGGGAATATCGTCACGCTTGTAGGGGAGGCTGGCATTGGGAAGACTCGATTGCTCCAGGAACTTTATGCGGGATGGGTGAAGAAGTCACCATTCCCAGAGATGTGGCTTTCATTCCGAGGACTTTCCTATGATAAAGATTTACCGTATTCCCTTTTTCGTCATCAACTGCGGGAGCAATTTGGGATCAGCGGAGCCGATCCTGAAGACCACATCGTCGAGAACCTGCGTAGCAGAGGTTTTCAGGCTCAAGAAGATGATGTCCTTGAAATGGTGGCGCCAGTTCTCAAAAACCTCTTAGGCGGGGACACGGGAACTGAATTATCAGGGATGGATCCCGAATCTTTTCAAAGGGAAATCTATGACCGCCTGTATCAGTTCTTGGAGGTCAACCTTCGATCAGAGCCGATCGTGCTCGCCGTTGAGGACCTCCAGTGGGCTGATTCAGCTTCTATATCGTTGATCGAGCATTTCTTGGATCTGTCGAATCAACTCCCGATTTTGTTCATTTTTACTTTCCGACCTGATCGCCATACGGCAGCCTGGGAGTTCAATCAGAAGCTAGAAAACGACTTCCCTCATCGCATGACCCACATTGAATTGGACGCACTATCATCCGAGGAAAGCCATACCCTCGCATCGCTGCTTCTAGATGACGCGAAAATACATGATGATTTAAAGCTGTTCCTGATGGAGAAGTCTGAAGGAAATCCACTTTATTTGGAAGCGATCACGAGCACGCTCGTAGAGAGTAAGGTAATTCTTTATGACAAGACTCATGATGTCTGGATGCTCGATTCGGCTCATGATTCCTACTCTCTACCTACGTCGCTTCAATCGCTCATGACAGCCCAAATCGACCTTCTCGACCCAGGGTCACGAGGGACACTGCAGGTCGCCTCGGTCGTCGGACGCACGTTTCCCAGATCTGTTCTGCATGAACTTTCCGCCGCGAATGGAAAACTGGATTCTCACCTGAACGAGCTTCAGCGATTAGGCGTCATCCAGGAGACAATGCACAATCCCGAACTAGAATACAGTTTCCGACATGAGCTAATGCGTGATGCCGCTTACCGAACCATCCTCCGGAAAAAGCGTACGAACTTCCATATGCTTGTGGGTGAAGCGATCGAAAAACTCAATCAAGATCGAATTCCCGAGGAAGCTCATCGAATCGCACATCATTATTCCAAGGCTGGCGAGGATCATCGGGCGTTAAAGTATTACACCATCGCGGGCGACTCCGCCTTCAACCTATATGCTGTAGAGGAGGCAGAAGCGCTCTACCGGCGTGCGATTGAAATTTCCGCAGAAGATACTGAATTATCTTCTGGACAAATCATTCATCTGTTCACACGCTATGGACGCGCTCTGGAGATGAACGGTAAGTATGATGACGCCGAAGCGCTTTATAACGATATGGAATCCATCGCAGGAAAAAGAAATGACAAAGCTCTAGAACTTGAAGCGGTCTTATCGAAAGCGACGATCTATTCAACGCCGACCGAGAAATTTGATATGGAGCTGGGTCAGGATTACTTCCAACAGGCCATCATGGTTGCGGAAGAGTTAGACGATGAAAAGGCGCTAGCGAAAGCTACCTGGTTGGCGATGAATCACACGGTATTTTCAAATGGTGATCCTCAAGAGGCTCGTAAGTACGGCGAACGCTCGCTCAAAATCGCGAGGGAAAATAATCTTTCTGAACAACTGGCCTACACTTTACAAGATATTCAACGCATTTACTTTGTTACCGGCCAGTCAGACATAGGCTGGGAATACCTGGAGGAGGCCCGAGATTTGTGGCGGAGTTTGGGGAATAAAGCCATGTTGGCGGATAATCTTATCAATGCATCCAGTCGCGAGTACTGGTCAGGAAGATATGATCGTGCAATCGAGTTTTCCCAAGAAGGACTTGAATTGAGTGAGGAAATTGGTAATCTTTGGGGCCAATCATTCAGCAGGTTTTTTCCCGGGATGATTCTTCTGGATCGGGGTGAAGTATCAGAAGGCATAGAAAGCCTAAATTTGTCCATTGAATTCGCGGAACCTGCCGGTTATGCACTAGGAAAAACCATGTCACTCGGAGGTCTTGCCTGGGGCTACGCCAGCATCGGTGCAGACGATCTCGCTATTGAGCAGGTTGAGCAGATTATCGACCTTCTCGGTGAACGTTCTATGGCTGGATTTGGGCTTGATTTCACCGGTTTGGCTGCAGATCTTTATCTAAAACGTGGAAATCTCAAAAAAGGAGAGGAGCTTCTGGCTCGAGCCGAAGCCCTACTTGGACCCGATCAAAAAGGCATCTATGCGAACTTCTTCGGATTTATCACTCAAACCCACATCAGACTTGCCTTCCTTGAAGAGGATTTCGAGAATGTTATCCGGATTGCGGATGATTGGATTAATACAAGCAACAAAGTCGGCCACCGGGTGTTTTTTGCCGATGCGCTACATGCCAAAGCCAGAGCATATTTCACGCAAGGTCACATCGAGGAAGCGAAGACAAATTTGGATTTAGCAAAATCGGAGGCAGAAGGTTTGCTCGCCCGGAGGGTATTATGGCAAATCCTGGCGACCGAGAGTGAGATTCTGGATCAGGAAGGGAATCTCGATGGGGCAGGAGCTGCCCGAAAGGAAGCACGAAAACATTTGGATTTCATCCTGGATCACATCCAAGAACCCGCCCTTAAGTTGATGTTTCAAGAACTTCCGAATGTTCGATCAATTCTGGACCAGACATCCTGAAACAGACAGCATAGTGGGGGAACATACAAGGAGGGGATAGAGCATGGCAAAACCAGTGATTTTCACCGTAGATGATGAGCCACAAGTGCTCAACGCTGTTGAGCGAGATTTGCGCGCACAATATGCGAACGATTACCGGATTTTAAAATCTTCATCTGGAGAGGCTGCGTTAGACGCCGTTCGTGAGCTCAAGAAACGCAATGATCCCATCGCTCTCTTCCTTGTCGACCAACGCATGCCTTCTATGAGTGGAACCGAGTTCCTGACCGAAGCACAAAAAATCTACCCGGAGAGTCGGAAAGTGCTGCTCACTGCCTATGCCGACACAGAAGCAGCGATCGACAGCATCAACTCCATCGGGCTCGATTTCTATCTCATGAAACCCTGGGATCCACCAGACCAAAATCTCTACCCGGTGTTGGATGATTTGCTCAGCGATTGGGTGGCTACAGTTCCGGTTCCTTATGATGGTATTCGGGTCGCGGGGACACTCTGGTCGCCCACGAGCCATCAAGTCAAAGATTTTCTAGCGCGCAATCGTATCCCCTATCAATGGCTCGATATCGAACGCGATGCCCAGGCCAAGGACCTTGTGGACACCGAGCTCAAAGGGCAACACACGCTGCCCGTCGTCTTTTTCCCTGATGGAACAACGAGCATCGCACCGAATAATCGCGAGCTGGCCGAAAAAGTTGGGCTTAAGACGGAAGCTTCCGAACCTTTTTATGATCTCATCATCATCGGTGCCGGTCCAGCGGGTTTGGGTGCGGCTGTATATGGAGCTTCGGAAGGGCTCAGTACGCTCATGTTAGAACGTCATGCGACTGGAGGTCAGGCGGGAACAAGCTCTCGAATAGAAAACTACCTGGGTTTCCCAAAGGGGCTAAGTGGTGCCGACCTGGCGCGTCGCGCCACCGATCAAGCCATCCGTTTGGGTGCTGAAATTTTAACGGCTCGAGAAGTTGAACATGTACGTGTTGACGGCGCTTATTTATTTGTTCTCTTGAAAGATCAAACCGAGATCGGTTGTCGCTCTCTTGTCGTCGCTACTGGAGTCTCCGTGCGCGAACTGAAAGCATCGGGTGTCGAGTCTCTCATGGGAGCGGGAATTTATTATGGCGCATCGCTGACTGAAGCTGCAAACTACCGTGACAAGGAAGTTTATGTCATCGGGGGAGCAAATTCGGCCGGTCAGGGTGCCATGTTCTTCTCGCGATATGCGAACAAAGTTACCATGATCGTTCGCGGCAGTTCACTGGAAAAAGGGATGTCGCAGTACCTCGTAGACCAGATCTACGACACAGAGAATATCGATGTCAAGTTGCGAACTGTGGTCGAACGTGTGGATGGTTCGGAGATGCTCGAATCAGTGACCTTAGAGGATCTCGAGACGACCAAGACCGAGGCCTTCCCAGCCGCAGCTATGTTTATCTTTATCGGCGCCGTACCCCACTCCGAATGCGTTGCCGATGTCGTCGCACGCAATCACGCAGGCTTCATCATCACCGGGGATGATCTGTTCCGGGATGGAAAAAAATCAACGGTCTGGAAACTTAATAGGGATCCATTGCTGCTCGAGACGAGTGTCCCGGGGATCTTCGCTGCAGGCGATGTCCGCCAGGGAGCCATTCGTCGCGTAGCCTCCGCCGTCGGTGAGGGCGCCATCGCGGTAAACCTCGTCCATCAGTATCTGAAGAATGTCTAATGTACGAATTCTTAAAGAACGTCTCTCTTTTCGCAGATCTATCCGATGATGACCTCCGACTTCTATGTAAGGAAGTCGAGGAGGTGGATTTACACGCAGGAGAGGAGTTATTCTCCGAAGGAAGCCCTGGTGACCGAGCCTATATCATAAGAGAAGGGGAGCTTGAGATCATCAAAGTTTCTGGATCCAGAGAAGTTTTAATCGCCGTTCGAAAGCCAGGTGAAGTGATCGGTGAGATCGCGCTGCTGGAGGAGACCACTCGCATGGCGAGCGTTCGGGCGCGAACTGAGTCCTCTCTCATCGCCATCCGGAAGGAGCAGTTGGAGCATCTACTCGAGACCAGCCTTCCGGCAACCACCGCGATGTTTTACACCGTGCTCGATCGTTTGCGGGGGACTCAAGCGATGCTTCGGCAGAGCGAGAAAATGGCGCAGTTGGGTACACTGACTGCTGGTGTAGCACATGAGCTCAACAATCCGGCTTCTGCAGTACGCAGGAGTTCGGAGATGTTGAAGGACGCAATCCAGAGCACAGCTCGATCGCAGTCGGAGCATAGCCGTCTTGAATTAAGCCCTGAAACTACCAAGGTAATTCATGAGATTCAACTTCGAGCCTCAGAACAAGCCAGTCGACCCCCCGAACTCGACGCACTCGCCCGCAGTGATGCGCAGGAGAGGCTTGAGGGAGAGCTTGAGGGCATCGGCATTGCGGAACCATGGTCCTACTCGTCAGAGCTGGTTGATATTGGCCTGGAGCAAGGAGAACTCTCCGGCTTAGCTGAGCACATCAAGGGCGAGCAAATGGAGATCATCCTTCGTGGGATCATCGATCGATATCGAGTACAGGCATTAGTCAATGAGATTGAGCAAGGCGCAGAGAGGATATCCGCTATTGTGGGTGCACTAAAATCCTATTCCTACCTGGATCAAGCCCCTGTACAAAATGTTGACATTCATAAAGGCATCGACGACACACTGATTATCCTCCAGAGTAAAATACGGGCGCTGCCCGGTGTACGAATTAATAAGACGTATGCTAAAGACCTACCCATGATATTCGGATATGGGAGTGAGCTCAACCAGGTCTGGACAAATTTGCTTGACAATGCTCTCGATGCGATTGGAGATGAGGGAGTAATTTCCATTAGCACCCACGCTGTTCCTTCCTCGGTCATCGTCGAGATCGTCGATAATGGAACCGGCATACCGGAAGACATCATGGAACGAATTTTTGAACCATTTTTCACCACAAAACCTCCTGGCGCCGGCACTGGTTTGGGGTTGGATATTTCCTATAACATCGTAGTCAATAAACACCGCGGTGATATCAAAGTGGAGTCGGAACCAGGACGAACGTGTTTCCAGGTATGGCTCCCGGTAAATTTCCAAGAATCATGAAGGTCCCTTGCTCACGGACGGGTGGTCTATGCCCATCTGCAAATGAAGCAACTTGTAAGAATCGATAATGGGAGACAAAGGGAACCGATTTGTTTTACCACTTGCTCTTAGCACATCTCTTAGGCGACTATCCGCTCCAGCCGACCTGGCTCCTTCGCGAGAAGAAACGTTTGCGCGGTTTGCTGCTGCATGCCGTGATCCATTTCTTCACGCTCGTCATTGTGGTGGGTATCTCAAGGGCAGATCTATGGCCTATCTTGTTACTTCTCGCGACCGTACATTTTGCAATCGACTACGTTAAAATTTCCTACGCCAAACGTTATCCAGACCAGGTCACAGGACCCTACCTCCTCGATCAAGGTGTTCACCTTATCTCACTCGTTGTATTCGCCTGGTTGATTCAATCGGTGGATCCAAACCCAACATTTAGGTTTTCTGAGGATGCTCTCCTCATCGCCATCATATTAGTTGGCGTAACCTTCGTCTGGGGAGTCTCAGAGAGAGTTTTCGTACACAAGAACCATGCCTATCTCGTGGAACTTAACGCACAATACTTTGGACGAATGATCTCAAGGCTGGGAATTCTTGCCGCTCTGGCGCTCATCCTCGCAATTCCCAGCAACTTGCGGCTTGCCCCTCTGATGACGATCCCTTATCTAAATTCTATTTTCTGGCGTCGAGCTTTGGCGACCGATCTCACAGTATCCCTCGTTTCAGCGGTTTTTCTTCTAGTCATGCTCTAATCAAAGGCATCCATCTCGAGAGAGGATGGATACCGCACGTCAGTCGCCTAATCTGATTCGTGGGTTTAGTCGTGTATATACGAGGTCGGCTGCAAGATTTGCCAGGAGAAAACCCAGAACCGTGATCATGGTAATCGCCTGTAGCAGAGGGATATCTCGCCGTTCGATGGCGAAAACGAGCAGTTTTCCCAGACCCGGGTAATTAAAGACATTCTCGATAACAATCAGACCTGACAGCATCCAACCAAAGCTGATGGCAATGACGGTTATGGTAGGCATGAGGGCGTTGCGAAGGACATGTCGGAATGTCACTACATGCTTGGGGAGTCCCTTCAGTTCGGCAGTGCGAACATACGGCTTCTTTATTTCCTCAATCACCCCTGTTCGCGTGAGCCGCGCCACGTAAGCCAACAATACCAGGGCAGCCGTGATTGCAGGGAGGATCAACATTGGCAGCGCCTCGAAAAAACCAGCGTCGACCCGGATAGAGGAACTTGCAGGGAACAATCCCAGCCGATGTGCAAATATCTCGATGAGCAATAATCCTGTGATGAATTCTGGAAGCCCTACGAAGGATAAGGTACCCACACTGATCACATGATCTGCTGCCTTTTCTTCGTGTAATCCTGCAATGACGCCAAGAGCAACTGCCAGGGGAATCGAGATAACCAGGATTACGCCTGCGAGCATCAGGGAATTGCGCAGCCGGTCGATCACGAGGTTGAACACATCAGCCCGTGTGCTGAACGATTGTCCCCAATTGCCTTGTACGAAGTTTGCCAGCCACTTCCCATACTGTACGAGGATGGGATCATTCAACCCTAGTTCCTCACGAAGCCCCTCAATCGCAGCTTCCCCTGCCTCGCGTCCAAGAATAACACGTGCGATATCGCCGGGAAGAAGTTGTGTGATGGCGAAGACGATTACGGAGGTAAGGAGGATGGTAAGTGCAAGGAATCCGACCTTCCGAATAAGGATTCTCATGATTCCTTCTGCTCTGCTGTCCTGAAAAATTCTTTTTGCATCACTTCAAGTTCGTCTGGTGGGATATGACAGCGATAGCGTTTACCGGAATC
>SDBS01005141.1_pt1 | contig 12795 bp, 34 predicted proteins | sample 2277091 | NCBI WGS metagenome assembly SDBS01 (sample SAMN10404972, study PRJNA504765) | marine sediment metagenome | isolation source: marine sediment core GS10_PC15, 163 cmbsf | place: Arctic Ocean: Southern Knipovich Ridge | collected 2010 | reverse complement strand
GATTATCAAACATCTGTACTTCAAAAGTAAAATCACCATAAAAAGATAATTCTTTATACACATCTCTTGTGTATTCATACATTTCAAGATGTCCTGCGGGTATGATTCCCATTTCTAATGATAGCAAGAAAAATATTATTTTCATTCTCTATTCCTGTTTATAAACAAAAATGCAACCCCTAAGATTATAAATGCTAAGAGTATAAATGCAAACGTTATTATACTTATTGTTATTATGAATATGTTCATGTTTTTATTACACTCCCTCTTTCTAAAAGACTTAACCTCTTCATTACATTATCTATCGCAGCTATGATTATTCTCTGTTCTTTTTCTAATGTTTTTAGTCTTTTATTGTTATCACTGCTTCCTGCAATGGCTATGTCTGATCCTGAAGGGTCATTTCCGTTCATTCTTAACCTCTTTCTTGTTTTTTTTTTAATTGGCTGCCACTTTTGAAAAGCTATATAACTATATATACAAGTATCCGGTTTATCCCCAAACGGGGCATAACACCTAGTAACACATTCTTTACAAATCCATTCATATTCTTGTTCTTCTTCTGGTAGGAGTTGTGTTATATTTTTCTGGTTAATATTTATTCTTCTACTATATTCTTCTATTTCTTCAAGCTCCTCTTCAATCTTCCCTAATATTTTTTTATTCATTCTTTAATCTCCTTAAAAGCCCAAGCACACGAGCCCTCTTCCATTTCATATTCAAACTCTTTGGTAATCTTGTCTACACTTTCAGGGGTTAGTAATTTACCACAATTCCCTACTAAGATATTTAGTACTATAAATCTCTGCGTTGCTCTTCTATCTGTCATGCTTCTTCTTCCTTATGAAAACCAAACGGTACGTAGTTTATATCTATGTTTGTTCGGCAGATACCCCTGTAAGGACAGGTATAGAAACCATCTCCATCACAGTTTCCTCTTCGAGGAAATAACTGGATTGATTTGAAATTCTCTAAGCTTTTAACTTTCTGCGTTATCTCTGTAATAATCCCTAACATGCCGAGTTTGAACTCTTCTAACTCAAGTGAAGACCTGCGAATATTCGGGGGTCTTTCAGGTTTAAACACTCTTCCTTTATTGTAGAGAATATCCGGCTGAACTTCGTCTATTTTCTCATGTGGGTGGAGTTCATTCCATGCGTAGATATAAGCTGTGGGTTGGTCTGAGTAGAACAGATTATAATATGCGCCCATTACAGAATATGAGGTGGTTTTAACTTCTCTTATAAACTTTCTTCCTGTTTTCTTATCTTTGAAAACTCCGTCCCATCTTCCTGTGAAGTTGAACTCTCCTATTTTAACCGTGAACTCTTCTTCTACACAGATTAGTTCTTCTCTGTCCTGCCAGTCTAAACCCCATTTAACCATCCATGTATCAAGCATACTTTGACCACGATCTAAGTCTTTTACAAAGATCATGTTATCTTCGTATAGTTCTTTTCTTAAGTTTAACTGTGTTACAAAGCTATCTATGATGTCAGTAGAGTTTTTATAAAAATCAGCGTGGGCATGATGTATAGCTTGGCCGTAGAGTAATGCAGGGTGAGTTTTGTCTGGTTCCCATTTGAGAAGGTATTTAAACCAGAACCTCCTCATACAACTTTGGTATAATGTGTAAAAGTGAAACCCCGATTTTGATTCTCGTTCTTTAATCATCTTCTTTTTCTCCCATTTTAAACCTCCGAGGACATTCATCATATACTGTAGGGAGCAGACTCTTAGACTCTTCAACACTTATTCTAACAACCTTACTTTGGTATTCTTTAGCTAATAAGGAATTTAACTCTTTAATTGCTTCTTCATCATCAATCTCAAACCATCTTGGAAAACTACTTTCTTTTTTCATTATCTTTTCTCCTTAAAATTATTACATTCCTTTGTCATCCATGTTGGATCAAATAAAATAGGATACATAAACCATCCATTTTTTATTCCATGTGCATTTCCTGTCATATCTTTATCTGGATTGACACATTCTATATGGCAATCCCCTTGAACATTTCTTTTAGATTCACATTTATAACAATCATTCATTCTTTAAACTCCTTTCTAAATTATTAACTATATAATTATGTACTTTTATTGCTTCTTGTTCTGTTTTATGCCATAGTTGTCTTGATTTTTGTCTTTCATCATCACTGAAAATCCATGTTTCCCATACAAAATCGTAAAGTGTAGATGGAAACTTAGCTGTTGATACTCTTATTTTTTTGGTTATTACATCGCTGCCAAGATTTACACCCTTGGTATAATCAATCATTTAATAAATCCTTGTTTTGATATATGTTGCCAATTATTTCTATTTGTTCATGTATATATTTTAAATCTGCTGGTATTTGGTCATCGTCTGTATATCCTAACTCAAATCTATCTTTCATGTATATTATTTTATATGGATATTTCCAGTCCGTTGTTTTTCCTTGTTTTTTAAGTTTCTTTTCATGGAAAACAGCTTCAACCCCTCCATGCCATATTTCACATAAAACGATGTCACCTTCGTAGATTTCTTTATCGTTTTTATCCTTAAGCCCTGTGTATTGCATAAATATAAATCGATTACTTTTTATACATGGATTCAATAAACTTCCTTTGGTTTCAATGGCTTTTCCCCAATCACTCTGATATATCATTTGAGGTTTCCAATTAGAATAATCATTACCTTCTTTATCCCAAGCTCTAAACTTTATCTTCATTAAAATATCCTCTTTTGGTCAACTTGTCTTTCATTGCTTTTTTTATATTCTCTGGACTCTCCGGATAGGTTATAAACTTCGCTAAGTCTAAGGTTTTTATGTCTACTCTTGGGCAGTCTACTAAACTCCACATAGAGAGGTTATATAGTTTTATATCAGGGTTTCTATACCATAATACATATAAGCGCATCTCGTAAAACTGCATAGTTTGTGTAGTTGTAACTTCCGGGTTGATTCTTATAATAGGTTCTATAGTTGAGATGTTTCTATCATTAAATCTTCCTTTGTCTTTGAAGAATGAAAAATCTACTCCAAGGAGGAAGATGTTTTTAGCTCCTAAGTAATCTGCTATCTGTATAGATGTGTTTGAAACGCAACCAGTGTTTTCTATTTGAACCTTGAAGATATTATTAAAAGAATACTTCCCAGCCTGAAAGACCCTCTCGGTATATATGCAGGGGATTATCTCATTTATCAACCTGCTTCCTTTCTGTTGCATTTGAAATATGTAAACGGGGCCTTGCCAGTTTTTAAGTAACTCATTATCAATGCAAGTATGCGTTATCAACGGTATGCTAGTATCTAATATAGGTTGATCTATATTTAAAACAAAGTCATTTAACTCAGGAGAGCAGTCTGTAGCTACGATGTAATTGGGTTTTATATTCAAGCTCATTAAATATTCTGCATGAGATAACGAAGAGAAGATAATAAACTTCTTTGCTAAATCATTACCTATTAAATCTAAGCTGCAACCTGAACCTGTTATCAATGCTGATTTCTGAGTAATCTTGGGAAGTTCATCTATTCCATATAGAGTTCCCTGTTCTAATCTTTTATTTATAATCTCAACATTTAATGCTGCATTTCTAATATAAGTCTTGCTCCAGTGTTTCGCTGTGTCTGGGTATATTTTATCAAACATTTAAAACTCCTTAAAATAATTAAGTAAGAATCCATGAAATATTATAGATCCTAAATGTCCTATATTCGAGGTTACATATAGCAGGATAAGTCCAAGTAACATTCCCGCACCGTTAATTATGAATATCATAAGTTTAATCTTCTCCATTTAATTAACTCCTAAGATTAGATTATCTAAAGTATCTTCTGTGTCCAGGTTGTCTTTCCCGCAAATCGGACAATATTTCAATATGTAAACTTCCTGCTCTTCATTGTTCATTATAACTATGTCAAATTCTAACCCGCACTTTAAGCATATTATCATTTAAGTAACTCCGGGTTTTCATATATGCTTCCTATTATTTCCACTGTTGTATATTCATTTGTATTTAAAGATACAGTATAAAGAGCATTTTTATTTACTGGCTTAAGTACAAAACCACACGTTTGATGTATAACAGAAAACATTTTAATCACATCGTCTACAAAATTTCCATTTATAGAATGAATTAGTTTAACAATGTTCCCTTCATATATTTCTTCTAAATCATTCGTATCTTTAAGGCCGGTGTATTGTAAGAGGATAAGATTCTCCTCTATGTCCCCATAGTCTTCATGTAGTCCTATGGGCTGGTTGTCTGTATCATTATAATGAGTTAATCCTCGAATGGATGCAATTTTCCCGTCTCGCCAATAAATATCAGTTACTTCACTCCACATTCGTTTGTTCTTTTTGTCCCAGACTACAAACTTAATCTCTCGCATTATAACTCCTCTGATAATTTATCATATTCATTGTTATCAAGTTCTAATAACTCAAATTCTTTATCTTTTAGTGAAATCTTATTTAACATTTCACCACGGTACGAATAATCATGTTCACCTGCCGAGTCATATATCATTAACGCATCTTCAGTCACTTTGTACTCTCGATTTATCTTAGCAATAAGTATATCGTTTTTATACACTTTACCCAGCTTCTATTTCTACATATTTTTATGGTTATTTTATTCATTTAAAACCCCTATTTTATAAAAGCTCTTCTTCTTCTACAGGAAATAAATCTATCATTTCCGGTGGATATTTACCCTCTTTAGTTGTGAATATTTCTCTATGTTTTTTAATTTGTTCCTCTGAAAAAGATAATCCTTGATTGGATAGTTTCTGTGTTAAGTTTCTCTTTTTCCAGGCTATTGCTTTTAATGTTGTCTCTGTATCATTATAATCTGTTTTTTCTACATTTTTTTCCATTAGATTTAATCTGCATAAATCTAATAAATCTTGATTTTCTTCATTCATTTTTCATTACCCCACGGGCTGCTTCATTCCAAGGATTTATTCCTGGTTCTTTATCTTCGTATTTCCAATTTGGTTCTATGTCAGCCCAGGACCAGTCTTCTTTTCCGTTAATATGTAAAGCAAAAACTACCTTCTCTTTTGGCATCTCCGGGTGATTGAGTTTTAATAATAATTCCTCAATTTCTTTTGCTATTTGTTGTTCTTCTTTCATTGAAAACATTATAATTCTCCTAAAATATCTTGAATTGTTTCTATAGGAAGACATGCCATATCGTAAGTTGAGATGACGATGTAGTTATTCTTCCGGGTTAATCTGTAACTCCGGACCATTTTTCCATTTGCTAAGAATATATAAGGCCTGTTGTCTGTTTTACAATCGGGGTTTATTTCTTTATATATAATGTTTAAGTTTGCATTTCTTTGCATTAGTTCTAAGTTTGTTGTTGTCATTTTGTAGCTCCTCTATAATGATATTTATTTTCCGATATCCCGGTTTATTTCTTTGTTTGGCTAACCCATACATAATGAATTGTTTAATTGTAGATTTTCCAGAACAGACTGGCCCAGTAATAGTTACCTTAACGATATCTCCAATCATAATTTACTCCTTTTATTTACTACTGTGAAGTATACCAATCAACCTTGTAAGTAGTCGTACTAAATCAACTTTGTCTAATTCCATGAAGTCATTGATTTTTTCAATCTCTTTATCAAAGCTCTTAAGCTCAAGACCGAATAGCATTGCTTTTAACATAGACTGTGGATCGTCCTTCATCATAGTTTCCATTAGTTTATGTTTTGATTCTTCATTTCCCATTTTCTTTACTCCTAACTGAAGCCCCGGGGGGAGGTGTCTCCCCCATCAAGCTTCAAAAAACATCTTTTTGTACCACACAGACAAGAGTTAACAACTCCTATATCTGTGTTTTAGAATATCAAGTGCTATTCCACTACACTACTCTGCTTTATTTTTCATCATTCATCCTCTCTTTCCTCCTCAACTCCAAGCATGATGGCTTCTCTGTATCTGGCTTCATTCATGTAACCAAGTCTATGGAAGATATAGCCATCTTTATCTTCCATATTATCATATCTCCTTTGACATATTTTAAAGTTATTCATTCTTTAAGATCCTGTTCTTTTTTTGCATTATTTTTATTGCTTTTTGCTCATCTACAAATTCCCATGTATTTAATCCAAGCTCTTCAAATAATTCATCTGCAAATTGAACATTATCAACTTGAACTATTAATTCTCTAAACATTTCCCAAGCTGACTCTGGTTTGGTTGGGGCGTATTTTTTACATAATTTCATATGTCTATCTATAGCCAGTTGAATATTACATAAACGCAAATTACTACAGTATTCGGCATAATCGCAATGACATTCATAATCAACATTATATCTTGGACACGTGTCATTCATACAAGATTTTAATTCCTTATTCATTCTTTAAGCTTCTTTTCTATTTCTTGCATAACATTTTTCGCACCGCTTCCACTTCCTCTTGCTAATAACCTCATTGCTTCTTTTATAGATACGACACAATAATATATTTCTAATTGATTTAAAAAATCTGAATGTTTATACAATCTTCCAAACATTTCCCATGCTGATTCTTCTTGCAGGAGTTGTTTTAACTTCTGTAATTCATAAAAAGCCATATCCGCTTTTGGTTGATTACCATGAATCATATTTAATAGGTCGTTAATTTCTTTAAGCTTAGTTAATATTTCTTCATTCATTCTTTACCACCCTGTCTAATTTATCACTTCCACAATTCATACACTCAAATCCTACCCTCTGCATGTGTATCATAAACGAACTATGCAGCGTATTACAACTGGTACAAATATAACCATATTGATATTTCGGAAATTCTAAAACAGTTAATCCCATTATCATTAAAGGTCCATTTGGTTGTAAATATCCAATATCATATTAGAAATATCCACTAAATCTCGCCTATGCTCCTCTAAAGATGTGAACAAACGACTCCCTTCTCTCGTAGGTTCCTTAGGCATGCCTTCGCATTCCTCGCTAGGCGAATACAGTATTGGTTTTAATTTAGTTTTCAGCTCAGGTAAAATTTTATCTTTAAGTTCTTTAGTTACCGAGGTTACTTGACCAATAAGACAACTAATCTTTCCCTCTTCTTTATCATTTACATTCATAATTTCTCCTTTATAGAAACTCTAAAATAGTTAATAAGCTCCTTTTATTTAACTCCTATCACATACATAGACCATCGAAGGTGAATTTGGCATTTCGATGAACTTACATTTGTTTTTCTTTCCTTTGTTTAAATATTCTTCCATTTCTTTTGTTTTTAAGCGTAGCCAAATTTCAATACCTGGGTTATCTTCAGAGCTATAGGATGCTAATGCTCTTTCTGCATGCCAGATAATTCCAAGTTTATCATTCCAGCTATGAAAGTGCTTTCTTAACTGTGTTCGGATTTTATGTAAATCTTTGGGGCTTTCTGCATAGATAATAAACCTGTTATCTCCTACGTAAGTAAAAAGGTTCTTAAAGAACTCTAGATTTTCATTAATAAACTTTAAAGTCTTCTGAATTCTTAAACTGGTGTCCTTTTCTTGGTTTTCTAATTCTTGTATTACATCTTGCATTCTGCACACTCCTTTTTATTCTAAATAATCATCACAGATTAATATATTTGCTTCTGACTTATCACCGTTACAATCTAAGATAATTGAATAACCTCCATTAATAATAACTTGGAGCAGATCATCTATTGTATCTATGTCTATAAATTTAGGCGGGTTACCAGATTCTGAAGCTCTTGTGATTTCCATTTTCATCTCGCACACTCCATTTATTGTTGCTAATGGATCTTAACATATTTGAACATTAAAGTCAATAGACTTTAGATAAAAAAAGAGCCCGTTTCGGGGCTCTTGGTTTACTTGTAAATCTCTATAAACTTTTCCTTAATCCTGGTTGCAACGTAGATAATTGCATCTTCTACTTCGATGTGATGGGAGCCGTTTTTTATTTCCAATTTTGCTGCAATTATCCATGCATCTATAAAGTTGATCATTGTTGTTTTGTCTCCTTTTAGGAAGTCTTTCATTCCTTGTGTATTGCATCTGTTTATAATCTTATCCATCTAAAACCCCTCCCATTGGATTCCGTATCCATCTTGTTGTAGTTTTTCTATATAGCCAATAAAACCACATTCAAGAGCAATCGGGTCTTTTTCTTTTAATAATTTGTCGTACATTTCTCTTACTGTTGATTCACTTATCACTTGTGACATTTTTCTCACTCCATTTGATTTAAGATTTTAAATAATCTCAAAAAACAGGTCGATTTCTCAACCTGTTATTTGTTTAAGAAGATATTTGTGAATAACCTCCTCCGCATTCTTTTAGTAAAGTAAAGACGTGATTCGTTGCATCAAGTAACCTTGACATGCCGATGGCACTTGACTTAAATGTATAACCTCTTAGATATCTAAGGTTATTCTTATTCATTAGCTTAGGTACCCAGAAGATGTTTCTTTCTGGTTTCTTATCTTTGATAGATAGGTATCTTATTTGATAATGATGCGCTCCTGAATCAAGGTTTCCTCTTGGTTCTTTTACACATTCTGCAAAGACTTCGTATTTCTTGATAATTGCCTTGTTTAAGTCTTTTAGTTCTCTCAAGGCTTCGCTTAGTTCTGCGGTTTCTGGCTCAAAACCGTAGTTTTTGATTAACTTTTCTTGTAGTTTTTTGTTGTCCATTTTATTTACTCCATTTATAGATTTTAAAGTTATATAAAAATAACTTTAATCAGGAGCAGGGTTTTTAATCCTGCTCTAAATTAAGATTACTTAGCTTTCAAAGCTATGCAGTATTTACCATGTTCAAAGGTTCCCCGGATTTGTTTTGAATAGATATCCATAGTTAAGGGTTTAATGATTCTTAAGAACTTTGTGAATATTTCAAGTTCTATGCTATTATCTAAACCTGTTTTCTCATGGTAGTTCATACTGTAGATTTTTTCCCCTGTTTTACTCTGGTGGATTGTTTTTAATCCGGTGCTTAAAATCTCTGTAATGTCATTTCTATCCGTGAATACATTTAAAGCTTTTAGGAAATCTTTATCTATCTTTAGTATTTCCCCGATTTTATTAATTGAATCATCTGATATTACTCTGTTGATACTCTCTGGTGTGATGAAATACGTTGTCTCAGTTTCCATGTCATCCTTACAATAATGTACTGTTGATTCTTTGAATGGGTTGAAGTTGTCGGAATGAATGTAAACGGCATTATTTGTGTAGTAATATTCTTTTCCTTGTTTTAAATATAAACCGGTTACATTTTGTGCATACTTACTGACGTAGGATTTTTCAAGCTTGCTAAGATAAGTCTTTAGTTTTGTTTTTCTCATAAAATTCTCCATTTACCTTTGATTTTATTCTCTTTTTAAAAGAATAGAAAAGTAGATGATAACTGAATAATCTACTCTACTATTGTTTCAATTTGTAGCTTCAATATGTCCATTTGGAAAGTGGATTATTTTATCTTTGACTGTCATTAGATAGAATAAATAAGGTATACTGTCTTGATATCCATTTGCCATAGCTATAGAAATCAGTTCTGTCTTATTGATTATTTCAATCTCATGTAAATCATGGGTGTGTTTTTCAATTCTCATGTTATCATACATTTTTAACCTTCCTTGTTAAAATATTTAAGCTTTAAAAAAGCTTAATGAATAAGCAGGTTGTTAACCTGCTTATCTTTTAAACTTTCTTTAAGTTTACAGTGTAAATGCCGATGGTGTGTAATTTCCAGCCGAGATTAAAAAGCTTCTTCACTCTGTCTAAACCGGAGCGGGTTCTTATGTCTACTACCTTATGCTGATTTTTCATTAGACATGTCCTTTACTTGAAGTTCTTCTTTGAACTTGTTTAACGTGCTTGTAAACCTTATTTCATGTTTTCTTAATACCTGCTCGTGTGTCATTGCTCGCATGGTTCCTAAATAATGTACTTCTTGCATATAATACCCCCTTAAGTATTTTATTTAAGGTTTTATAAATAACCTTATAAGACAGGTCAAGTGTTTATCTATAACCTGTCTATAAGGTTACTTTTGATTGTCGACTCGTTGATTGTAAATGCTGCATTGACAAGCATTATACATAATGCTTGATTTACAGTTATTTTCTTCTTGTTTGTCAAATAAATAACAACTTCTCTTATTACAAGGATTGTCAAGTCTACTATCAATCCCTGTTTTTATGTTTATAAATTGTCTATTTCCATCATTTATAAAAGGTTTATTCATGTTATTTACTCCTAAGGTTTATTTTTCTTTGCGGTAGTTGTGAGACAACCCCGCCCCGGATGCTTTTAAAATCCTTCTCTTATAAATGTCAAGTATCGTTTATGTTGTTGTTGCCTATATATAAATATATATCTAAATGGATTAAATGTCAAATAAATAAGCATGGCATTTTTAGGTATATAATGGGTATGGAATGGGGATATTTCAAAAGAAAATAAATGTTTTTTATTGCTTGATAAACTGTTCTTCGTAGCATGCAATCATGAAAGATAATAGAAGCTCTGTCATGCTTGTGTTATGCTTTACACAATATAGTTTGAAGTTCTTGTGTACCCCTGGTGGTATTTTTAGTAATAGTTGTTTTGCTGTAGTTTTGCTCATGTTTAGAGTATATATAAATATATACAAATAGTCAAGTAGTTTAGGTAAAATACTTGCTTGACGATCGACGTGGTGGTGTTTAATTAAGGTTAGCGATGTTTAAGTACCGGGGGATATAAAGAAGATAGTAAAAAACATGTTAGAATGTTTTGGATATATTCTTGAAGTTCGTGGAATAAACCGCTAAAATGGGGATTTTGAGCTTGAAAGTATGTTTGTGTATACTCGTTATGTATGTGTTCTGCATAACGATTTAATCTCCGGAATAGTGGAGATTTACTATAGTATAGTATATACTATATAGTATTATTATATATATTATTACATTATGTTAGCTCTTTAAAGAACAATATCAAATTGTCAAGGGTTCAAGAATCAAACATTAAATAGGCCAAACCTAACGGTGAAAAAACGATAAAAACAACAATCAATCAATAGAAGGAAGGCAAACATAATGACATAATGTGTCAGAACTCTATACTGTACAAGGAATTAACCCGTTGCACTCGTGTCAGATTTTGTCATACTTTGAGATTACGCGAAAATCACATATATATACAAAATACCCCGTGAAACCCGCATGTTACGCATATATAGGGTCGTTTGGCTACACGCGGTTAGAGTAATGGCGTATAACGACGAGCGCAACAAAATAGGAGCCGATCCTACCTTTCATCAACCCGGAAATGACTAACTGAATACTGTAAAACCTACAAGGTTCATGCAAGGCGTTTTTCAAAACACGGCGTTTACCATATAAGAAGTATAATTTTTAAAAATTTTCAAATTTTAAACTCTATTGACTAAAGTCTGAGTTTATGCTATAATACAATAATAAATCATTGAGGCAGTTTGGAAGGTATGCCGCCTTCGAGTGTGATACAAACTACCTAAGGGGAGTAACTTAAAATAAAGACTGAGCTCTAGCGACCTCCAGTTTTTTGTTTTTGCGACGAAGTTATTCCCCGATTTTTAAAAAAGGGCAATTTAGAAGGCGAGCTCCTTCATATAACCCTCCCTTAGGTCTTTTACTGTTCTTTTATTTTAAACGTAGCCCGCTATGGGCTACGTTGTTTAAAGGATTAGGTAATGAAATCAGAGTATAGGGGACATAAAATAAAATTAAAAACAGGAATTTGGTTATATAATGACACAAATAAACCTGTGAAAGATGATATAAATATTTCATGTGGTTTTTGTGGACGTCCTAAAACTAAAGAAGGGCATGATGCCTGTTTAGGAACAATACCTGGAATAATGAATGCTTGTTGCGGACATGGAAATATTGAAGAAGCATACATACAATTTTTAACTGGTATTTGTGTGTATGGAAAAAATGCATTATACGAGATAACCTCAGGCTTAGAATTAAACAAAGTTTTGCATGTAAAGGAAGAATAAAAAATGCCTACAGTCGGAGACATAGTTAATAAACTAACCAATAAAGACTCCTTGGCTCAAAGGATTGTTAAACTCGAGATAGAAAACGCCTCTTTAGCAAAGAATTTAGAAGATGAGCTGCTTGCGATTACCGCAGGTAAGAGGTTAATGCGAGATGTAATCCTGACCTATCATGAAACATGGAAGAATAACAAGAAATTAAAAGCCCAACTTAAAGAAACCGAGAAGATAATCCCGAAACTTTATAAAAGAATTTTTAACTTAAGGAAAAATCTCAAAAACCTCTGTAAAAAGAAGTTCAAGAAGAAGAAAAAACAAGGAGCTAAGAAAAAATGACCAGTAAGATAAATGAATCCGCAATCAATTATATGCCGGGCTTCGGTGCTGGATACGAGCGTGGGTATAAAGATGGTTATGCTCAAATAGTTAATGAATTGATTAAGACAAAAATGCGACAACCATTAGAAATAGCTTTCTGTTTTAACTGTGGAAAGAAGCTCAAAGAGGTAATAAAGAATGAAAAGTAAAATACTCGCATGTGTTGATACTGCACTAGACCCCTTCTGGAACTGGATGTTTAAGAACAACTGGGGCTGTGTTTTTGAAAACTGGCCGGAAGATGAAATTTTAGTTGGCTTTATGCTTAGGTATATTAAGGAGAATTTACCTGAGCCATATGAAGTTTCTGTAAATGCCGTATCCGGCTACACGGGGTATAAGATACTAATTGATGCTGCAAATGCCTGCTTAGGAGAAAATACATATAAAGAACTAGAGATAATAATTAAAAGGATG
>SDBS01005140.1_pt1 | contig 12797 bp, 9 predicted proteins | sample 2277091 | NCBI WGS metagenome assembly SDBS01 (sample SAMN10404972, study PRJNA504765) | marine sediment metagenome | isolation source: marine sediment core GS10_PC15, 163 cmbsf | place: Arctic Ocean: Southern Knipovich Ridge | collected 2010 | reverse complement strand
GGCGCCATCGTCCTGGTCAAAAAGAAGGATTCGGCATGATTTCCGCCACTCACTTTCTGATCGTCAGCATCATCCTCTTCGCCCTGGGTGTCGTCGGTTTTTTCATCAGGAAAGACCTCATCACTCAGTTCCTATCGGTGGAAGTTATGCTGAACGCCGCCAATCTGGCCTTCATCACCTTCGCCCACAGTGCGGGGTCTCTGGACGGCCAGCTCATCGTGTTCTTCGTGATCACGGTGGCGGCAGCGGAAGTCGCGATCGGTCTGGCCATCATCCTGCTTGTCTACCGAAATAAAAAATCCATCAAGACCGAGGACATTCACTTAATGAAGGGCTAATATGGCGGAATTGTTTTGGTTGATACCGTTCTTTCCTGCCCTGAGCTCCTTGCTGCTCGTACTGTTCGGCCGCAAACTGCCCAGGAAGTACATCGCATTTCAGGCCAGCCTGGCTGTATTCTTTTCCCTTGCACTCTCTTTCCTGTCCTTCCTTTCCCTGCTGGGAAGCGGCCCAGAAGGCCACGGCCTGATCAAGAATCTTTTTGCCTGGATCCATTCCGGCAGTTTCAAGATCGACCTTTCCCTGCAGTTCGACCAGCTGACGGCCGTCATGTGCCTGGTGGTCTCGGGCGTAGGTTTCCTGATCCACGTCTACTCGGCCGGCTACATGTCCAAAGACAAGAGCTTCGCTCGCTTCTTTGCCTATATGAACCTGTTCACATTCTCCATGCTGGTGCTGGTCATGGCTTCCAACCTGGTGGTGATGTTCGTGGGTTGGGAAGGTGTGGGGCTCTGTTCCTATCTGCTGATCGGGTTCTGGTTCGAGAAGCCCTCTGCTGCCAATGCAGGGAAAAAGGCGTTTATCGTCAACCGCATAGGCGACGCAGGCTTCATGCTGGGCATTTTCTTCATCCTGCTTCATATAGGAAGCGCCGAGTTTGCCGCCGTGAACCATGCCGTGGAGGCGGGTGGATTCACTCAGGGCCTGGCCACACTGATCGCGCTCCTGCTGTTCGTGGGCGCGATCGGTAAATCCGCCCAGATCCCCCTCTATGTATGGCTTCCCGACGCCATGGAGGGTCCCACCCCGGTGAGCGCATTGATCCACGCCGCCACCATGGTGACGGCCGGCGTCTACATGGTCGCCCGCATGAACCTCCTCTACTCGTTCTCCCCTGCGGCCCTGCAGGTCGTGGCGATCGTGGGGGCGTTGACCGCGGTATACGCCGCCAGCATGGCGCTGACCCAGAACGACATTAAACGGGTCCTGGCCTATTCCACCATATCCCAACTGGGCTACATGTTCATAGGCCTGGGAGTCGGAGCCTACTCGGCAGCCGTCTTCCACCTCTACACGCATGCCTTCTTCAAGAGCCTCCTCTTCCTCGGGGCCGGGAGTGTCATGCACGCCCTGTCCGGAGAGTTGGACATCCGCAAGATGGGAGGCCTCAGGAAATACCTCCCGCTCACCTACCCCACCTTCCTGATCGCGGCCATCGCCATCGCCGGCGTCCCGTTTTTCTCGGGCTTCTTCTCCAAGGACGCCATCCTGACCAGCGCCTTCGCCAACGGGCAGTATCTGGTCTGGGCCCTGGGTCTCATGGGTGCGGTCATGACCGCCTTCTACATGTTCCGGCTGGTCTTCCTGACCTTCTTCGGCCAGGAGCGCCTGGAGCCCGAGGCCAAGGCCCACCTGCACGAGTCCCCCAAGCTGATGACCATCCCGCTGGCCATCCTGGCATTTTTCTCCATGGTGGCGGGGTATGTGGGGCTGCCCGTGGTGCTGGGCAAAGATGTCAACCTGTTCGACCGATTCCTGGAGCCTGTCATCCATGCCCGCCATGAGGCACACCTGAGCCTGAGCAGCGAGTGGATGCTCATCCTGGCTTCCGTGGCGGTGGCCCTGTTCGGGATCTTCATCGCCTATGTGTTCTATCTTAAGAAACCGGACATCCCCCACCGCCTGGTGGCCCGTTTCCCCTGGCTCTACAAACTGCTGTACAACAAATACTACATGGACGAGATCTACAACGCCGCCTTCGTGAATTCCATGATAAAAGGGTCGGAGCTCGTGTACAAAAACTTCGACCTGAAGGTCATCGACGGGGCGCTCAACGGGTCGGCGAAATCCATGAACTTCTTTGGAAAGCTTCTGAGCTACCTGCAGACAGGCCTCATCAAAGACTATGCGCTGGTTTTTCTGCTGGGAGCCTTGATCCTCTTAGGGTATTTCGTGTTTTAAAGGTTGAAGATGCCAATACTCAGTCTTATCACTTTTTTGCCCCTGGCTGGAGCCCTGCTGTTTATATTCATCCCCAAAGAGCAGAAGAACCTGTTCCGCATCTTCGCTCTTCTTCTCACCATCATCACGTTCATCATCTCACTCACCCTGTTTTTCCAGTTCGACTCCGGGACCGCGGACCCTCAGTTCGGAGAGAGAGCCGAATGGATCGGATACGGCATCCAGTACCATGTCGGCATCGACGGGATCAGCCTGCTGCTCGTCCTGCTCACAACACTCCTGTTCCCCATCGCCATCCTCTCCTCCTGGAACTACATACAGGACAAGGTCAAGGAGTATCACATCTTCATGCTCATCCTCCAGACCGGTATCCTGGGGGTGTTCGTCTCCTTGAACCTGTTCCTGTTCTACGTGTTCTGGGAGGCCATGCTGATCCCCATGTATTTCCTGATAGGGATCTGGGGCGGCAAACGGCGTATCTACGCCACCATGAAGTTCGTCCTGTTCACGATGTTTGGCGGTCTGCTCATGCTGGTGGCGATATTTTTCCTGTACTCCACCTATTTCCAGGCCACGGGTGTCTATTCGCTGGATATCTTCGACCTGCAGAAGCTCATCCTCAAACCGGAGATCCAGATCTGGCTGTTCCTGGCCTTTGCACTGGCATTCGCCATAAAGGTCCCCATGTTCCCCTTCCACACCTGGCTTCCGGACGCACACGTAGAGGCCCCTACAGCCGGGTCGGTTATCCTGGCGGCCCTCCTGCTTAAGCTCGGGGCCTACGGCTTCCTGCGACTGGCCCTGCCCCTCTTCCCGGACGCGGTAGCCAAGTTTGTCCCATTCCTCGCTGTTTTGTGTATCATCGGGATCATATACGGGGCGCTCATGGCCCTCATCCAGAAGGATATTAAATCGCTGGTGGCCTACTCCAGTGTGAGCCACATGGGCCTCATCATGCTGGCGGTGTTTGCCCTTAACGTCGAGGGGCTGCAGGGGGCCATCTACCAGATGCTCAGCCACGGACTCAGCACCGGGGCCCTGTTCCTCTGCGTGGGAGTCCTGTACGAACGGGCCCACACCCGACTGATCAAGGACTACGGGGGTGTCAGCAAACAGATGCCGGTGTTTTCGGCCTTCTTCCTCATCGCCCTGCTCTCCTCGGTCGGCCTCCCCGGGCTGAACGGTTTCGTGGGCGAGGTGCTCTGCCTGTTCGGGATCTTCAAGGCCAACACGGTCTGGGCCATCCTGGCCATCACCACCATCATCCTGGCGGCCGGTTACCTGCTCTGGATGTTCCAGCGCGTGATGCAGGGCCCCATCACCAATAAAAAGATCCTCTCCTTCAAGGACCTGAGCCTGAGGGAGATCATGGTGTTCGTGCCCATCGTAATCCTGATGTTCTGGATGGGGCTCTATCCCGGCACCTTCCTCAGGAAGATGGACACTTCCGTCCAGCATCTGATCAACCAGATCAAGAACCGGGAGACCTATTTTTCGCAGGGCTCGGATAACCATTATGTCCTGGGAGTCCGGACCGGCAGCCCTCCCTCCCAGGAATCTCAAATCCATAAGGAAGTAGACTCTCGATGAATACGTTCACGGCCCTGTATCCCCTTCTGAGCGTCGTCGTGGGTGCCTTGGTTGTTCTTCTCCTGGAAGTCTTCCTCAAGCGGGAGAACCGTGACTATCTGGCGTTTGTGTCGATACTCTTTCTGCTGAACGCCGGACGGGAATGCATCCGGGTCTGGAACCGGGATTACACCTATTTCGACGGCAACCTGCAGCTGGACAACCTGGCTCTTTTTCTGTGCCTGATCCTGACGCTGGCCACCATTTTCGTGATCTTGATCTCCATGAAGTACCTGCGGCAGCAGAATACCAATCTCGGGGAATATTACGCCCTGCTCCTCTTCGCGCTCTCCGGGATGATGATCATGGTCTCCTCTACCGATCTCTTGATCATATTCCTGGGGCTCGAAGTGCTCTCCATGTCGAGCTATGCCCTGGCCGGCCTCAAGCAGGGCGATGAGCGATCCATGGAAGCGGCCGTCAAATATTTCATGCTGGGCAGCTTTGCATCCGCTTTCCTGGTATTCGGCCTGGCTTTTCTCTACGGCGCCGCCCATTCCCTCGATATCCCCGCCATCATCGGTTTCTTCCGTGCGGACAACAGCTTCAGCCTCATGGGCCTGGCAGGATTGGGGCTCTTGATCGTTGGATTCGGGTTCAAGATCGCCGTGGTTCCTTTTCACATGTGGACCCCGGATGTATACGAGGGCTCCCCCACCCCGATCACGGCCTTTTTCTCGGTCGGCCCCAAGGCCGTCGGATTTCTCGTACTGATCCGGCTCTTCCACCTCTACTGGACCGACTCCCTGAACTCCCAGATCGTTTCATCGGCCCTGTGGGTCATCGCTGTCCTGACCATGGTGGTTGGAAACCTGATCGCCCTGCGGCAGCAGAACATCAAGCGCATCCTGGCCTATTCCAGCATCGCCCATGCCGGGTATCTGCTGGTCGCCATCCTGGCCAAGGACAACGGCGGGCTGCTATTCTATCTGCTCGTGTATCTCTTCATGAATATCGGCGCATTCGCCGCTGTCACCGCGATGACCAAAAAGGGCACGGAATACGTGGACCTGGAAGACTTCAAAGGCATCGGCTTCCGCTATCCCTGGATCGGCGCCACCCTAGCGGTCTTCCTGGTCTCTCTGGCCGGATTCCCTCCCACCGGCGGATTCCTGGCCAAATTCTATATCTTCTCATCCGCCGTGCGCGAGGGCCTGATCCCGCTTGTGATCATCGGTGTGCTGGCCAGCCTGGTCTCGGTCTTCTACTACCTGCGTATCGTGGTCTACATGTACATGCACCCGGCGACCCACGACATCGAGATCGACACCTACAATCCGGCACTGTTCCTGGTCCTCTTCCTCTGCCTGTACGGCGTGCTCCAGCTGGGCCTCTTCCCGGGCAACGTCCTGATCATCATCAAACAGGCCGTGGCCTCGCTCCCCCTCCTCTGATACCCCCTCATCGTCATTGCTGGGGATTTTCGATGTGAATCGGCCGGAGCAGGACATAAGCCGAATTCTGTTCCCGCCGTGACGGCGAGGGCGGTTATTTATCTGCCTCTCCAGAAGAGAGGTCGAGCGACCTACCCGCCCCGAGGCGGGCCACCTCATAACGGGGCCGATTTGGTCTTGCTCCGGATGGGGTTTACCCTGCCCCTGCCGTCACCGGCAGGGCGGTGAGCTCTTACCTCACCTTTTCACCCTTACTCCTGACGGAGCGGTGTGTTTTCTGTGGCACTTTCCTCCGGTCGCCCGGAGTCGCTGTTAGCGACCATCCTGCCCTGTGGAGTTCGGACTTTCCTCCCCTCCCTTCTCCTTCTCAGGAGAAGAAGGAGCAGCCGCCTCGCCTACTCCAGCCTTTATCTTTATACCATACTGTTCCAATTTTTTGTAGAGGTTGCTGCGCGGGGTGTCGATCTGCCGGGCCGTGCGGGAGATGTTCCAGTCGTTCTCCTCGAGTTTCGCCAGGATGAACTCCTTTTCCGCCAAGTCACGGAACTTCTTGAGGTTTTCCACCTGCGTCACATCCGGCAGGAAGAGGTCGGCCTCTCCCTTGAGGTATTCGGGGAGGTCCTGCCTGTCGATGGTATCGGCTTCGGTCATTATGAGCATGCGCTCCACCACGTTTTTGAGCTCCCGCACGTTTCCCTTCCAGGGGAACTTCAGCATGGCTCCGATGGCCGCCGGCGTGAAGCTCTTGACACGGAAGTTGTTTTCATCGACGAAATTGCCGACAAAATAATCGATGAGAAGCGGGATATCCTCTTTTTTATCCCGCAGGGCCGGAGAGTGGAGAGGTACTACGTTCAGCCGGAAGTACAGGTCCTCGCGGAAATTTCCCTCCTCGATCTCCTTTTTCAGGTCCTTGTTGGTGGCGGCGATCACGCGCACGTCCACCGTTTCGATCCTGCTCGAACCCACCTTCTGGATCTCGCCCTCCTCCAGGACACGGAGGACCTTGGCCTGGGTTTTACGGCTCATGTCCCCGATCTCATCCAGGAAAACGGTTCCGTGATCGGCCAGTTCGAACTTTCCGGGTTTTTTCTCCGTCGCCCCGGTGAACGCTCCCTTGACATGGCCGAAGAGCTCGCTCTCGATCAATTCCTCCGGGATGGCGGCACAGTTGACCTGCACGAAAGCATCCTTGCTCCGCTGGCTTTGGCTGTGCACAGCCCGGGCGATAATCTCCTTGCCGGTCCCGCTCTCGCCGTAGATCATGATGGTGGCATTGGTAGGGGCGATCTTCAGGATCTGTTCCCAGAGGGCCTTCATCGAAGGGTGGTTCCCGATCAACTGATATTTCTTCTCCGTCTTCTTCCTCAAGTCGCTGCACTCGCGAGCCAGCCGGTTCTGGCTGAGGGCGTTGCGGACGCTGAGTAGGACCCGTTCCCGGTGCAGGGGCTTCTCGAAGAAATCGAACGCGCCCAGCTTGGTGGCTTCAACCGCCGTGTGGACCGTACCATGGCCCGAGATCATGATCACTTCCGGAGAATACGGCCTCTTCTTCAGCTCGGCCAGGACCTCCAAGCCGTCCAGGCCGGGAAGCTTGATGTCCAGCAGGACCAGATCTAGCCCGACCGTCTCGTCGATGGCCTTGAGCGCCTCTTCCCCGTCCGCGGCCTCCAGGATGGCATAGCCGTCGTATTCGAATATCATCCTGAGGGATTTCCGGATGTTCTCCTCGTCATCCACGATCAGGATCTTTTCCTTACGCTGTTTGCTCATAAGCGAATGATAATACACGCCTCCCAAAAGTGCAATCCTGCCAACCACCCCTGCCGCTGCAGATGCCTCGGTCCCGTCAGCTTGTGCGCAGCCGGAGGTTCGTGTAAGATGAAATCAGGAAAATGCGGAAAGCGCTGCTGCTCATCCTGCTCGTGATCCTTATCGGCACCATCGGCTACTACGTCCTGGAAGGCTGGCCATTCCTGGACGGCTTCTACATGACCATCATCACCATCTTCACTGTCGGTTTCCGTGAGGTACAGCCCCTTACCCCCGGAGGCCAATTGTTCACGGTTGTTCTCATCCTGGCCGGAGTGGGAACACTCATCTATTCCTTCACCCTGTTCGGGGACATTGTGTTCGGAGGGGGCATGAGTGAGTTCCTCTGGAGAAAAAAAATGGGAAGACATATCAGCCGTGTGAGGGACCATTACATCGTATGCGGATACGGCCGCATGGGAGAGACCGTGGTCGAGCGCCTGAGCGCCGAAGGTGTGCCGTTCGTGGTCATCGACGATCAGGAATCCTCGCTCGCGCCCCTTGCAGAGTCCGGAGATACCCTGGTTATAGTGGGAGACGCGACTCAGGAAGATGTGTTGATCCAGGCCGGGATCAAACACGCACGCGGACTGGCCGCCCTGCTGCCCACGGATGCGGACAATCTCTATCTGACGCTCACCGCCAGGCTCATAAATCCCTCGCTGTTCGTCCTGGCCAAGGCCCTGGAAGACGAGGGGGAAAAGAAGATCCTCCAGATCGGCGCCAACAAGACCGTCAGTCCCTACAAGCTCGGCGGTTTGAAGATCGCTCAGGGGCTGCTGCGGCCCACCCTGGTGGATTTCATGGACCTCATCATACGCAGGCAGGAAATCTCGCTGCTCATGGAAGAGGTCATGGTCCCCAAAGGTGCCAGGATCGCCGGGGGAAGCCTTGCCCAATGCCGGATCCGTCAACAGGCCAACATCATCGTGGTCGCGATCAAGAAGCCGGGTCAGGACATCACCTTCAATCCCTCACCGGAGACCGAGATTCAGGTCGGCGATACGCTGCTCGTCCTGGGTGATGAAGCATCCCAGAAAACCTTCCAAGACCTCTTCATTCAGGAAGCCGCATCGTGAAGCGACTTCGAATACGCGGGTTGTCGGCGATCATCCTGGCCGGCATCCTGCTCCTCACCGGAACCCTGAACTCCCAGAAAGAGGCTGAGAACAGCAAGTCCTTTGTCCTGGATAACGGGCTCAAGGTCTTCCTTTACGAAAAGAAGACCCTGCCCCTGGTCAACTGCGTGTTTGCCGTAAACATGGGATCCAAGGACGAGACAGAGACCAGCAGCGGCCTGGTCCATATCCTCGAACACTGCATCCTGTTTCGCGGCACCAGGCAACACAGCGGAGAGGAGATCGCCCGCGACATGCGGCGGCACGGGGCCTATTTCAACGCGCACACCGGTCGGGACCTTTCGACCTTCGAGATCACCATCCCGTCCGACCATTCCGACTTCGCCCTGCGGAGCCTCAAGGAGATCCTCTTCGAGCTGGAGTTCGATCAGGATGCGCTGGAGGAAGAAAAACAGGTCATTTTGGAGGAACTGAACCAGCTTCAGGACGACCCCTTCCGGCTGGCCACATCTTTGCTCTACCAGAACCTCTTCCCCGGTCATCCCTACCAGAGGCCGATCTACGGGACGCGGGAGATCATCGAGGGGGCGACGGTCGATCAGCTGTCGGATTTCTATGGCGGCTTCCTGATCCCATCCAACTGTTCACTGGCCGTAGTGGGAGATTTTCTTATCCCCGACATGGAAGAGAAAGTGAAGTCTGTCTTCGGAGACCTGGCTAATCAGGATTTCACGCCCGCGGAATTCACACTAAGCGGCCCCCTGCCCAAAACCGTTGAGATCGAGCGTGAGATGGATGTGCAGGTGGCCTACCTGGCCATTGGGCTGACCGCAGCCGATTACAACAGCGAGGACCAGTACGCCCTGGATGTGCTGACAGAGATCTTCGGACGGGGCATCAACCCCATGATCTACCACCCTCTCAGCCGAAACCGGATCTATCCCAGCGGGCTGAGGATGGGTTACAGCGCCCACCGTTATGGCGGAGCCGTGACCATTGTCGTGGCATTGGAGCCCAAGCACCTCAACCGGGCCAAAAGGGAGCTCACCAAATACCTGAAACAGGCGCGGCGCCTGGATTACTCGAGCGACGATGTTTTCGGCGAGAACCAGCTGTATGCCATGGATTTTATGGAAAGCGCCAAGAACCGCATCCGTTTCCGGGGGGAGCAGGCCCGCGAACGGGGATTGGCCATCGCCACGTCCCTGGCCCGCTACATGCTGCTCAACGAGATTGCAGACCGGGGCGACTACTTCGAACACATCGCGGAGATCGACACCACCGACCTGCGCGGCACGGCGGGGAAGTACCTGGGCCAGAAAAACTGTGTGATCGTGACCATCGAGCCGAAGAAGAAAAAATGAATTGCAGAGGGCGGACTCCATGAAAAGAACCGCGTTTCTGATCTTCACCATGCTCCTGATCATGACGATCGGCCCGCAAGCACAGAACTGGCGCGCATCCCTCAAGATGAGCACCCTGGAGAACGGGCTGCGTGTGGTCTGCGAACACGATCCCTCGTCACGGACGACCGTCGTCCAGTTCTTCATCAAGGGCGGGCAGCGCGCCGAGCCGGCGGGCAAGGCGGGCCTGGCCTACCTGACCACGCGCCTGGTCCTGGAGATCCCGGACCAGACACAGACACAGAAGCTCATGAGTCAGGCCACATTTCTGTACGTGGCCGGGCGGGAAGATTACACCTACATCACGCTGTCCTGCCTGTCCGAAAACCTGGAGGAGACGCTCGAGCTGATCTCCCGGATCATGCGCAAGCCCCTGATGTCCGGGGTCCGGATCGGCCGCGTCAAGGAGCAGATGGAGCGCCAGCTCAAGATCGAGGAGGACGACTCCATCAACCTGGCGCACAACACCTACATGGCGGCCTATTTCAAGGACACTCCCTATGCCACTTCGGTGTACGGCAGCGAAGAATCGCTCAAGGCCATCAAAAAGAGCGACATAACCTGGTACTACCGGCATTTTCTCCATGCCGGCAACATGCTGGTCGTGGTGTCTTCAGACCTGGAGGAAAGCGCAATCACACGCCTGATCGACAACTATTACGGCCCCTTGCCCAACGGCCCGGTACCCGACCTCCCCACCTTCACGGCGCATCCGACCCCGGGGGAATCCATCTTCATGGAAAAGGAGAAGGAACAATCCTTCGTCTCTGCGGCATTTGTCCTGAACATCCGGACGCCCCGGGAGTACACGCTGGGCTATCTCCTGGACTGCCTGCTGGGCAAGGGCATCCAGTCCCGCCTGTGGGACCTCAGGGTGCGGCAGAAGCTCGCCTACTCGGTCCAATCACGGATGACGCATACACAGCATGGTACACTGCTCGAGGCTTTCCTGGAAACGGAACACGCCAAGACCGAAAAAGCCCGAGAGGCCCTGCGGGAAGCCCTGACCGAGCTCCATGCGAAAGGCGTGGACGGCGATGAACTGGTGATGACGAAGAATTTTGCCAAGGCCCAGATCCTGCGCGGAAACGAGACCAAGGGAAACCGCAGCCTAACGCTGGCGTTCTACGAGACCGTGGGCCTGGGATACGGCTTCCTGGAAAGGATCATGGGCGAGATCGACTCCGTCACACTGGATGAAATCAACGATTTCATCAAATTCAACCTGGCACCGAAGGATAGTCTCTTCGTGATCATCGGCCCGGCCGAAGCCGAGAAATAGACAACAAGACTCAGCCGGTCCCGACGATCTCCTCGAGTTCTGTGACGGTCTTGGGGATGGGCTTGCCCAGCACACGGCAGCCCTCCTCCGTGACCAGCACATCGTCTTCGATCCGGATGCCACCGAAATCCCGGTACTCGTTGACCCGGTCGAAATCTATGAACTCTGTGTGTTTATCTTCCTTGATCCACTTGTCGATGAGCGCGGGGATGAAGTATATGCCCGGCTCCACGGTCAGTACATATCCCGGCCGCAGCTCCTTGGCCAGCCTGAGGAAGGCCAGTCCGAACTGGTCGCTTCGCTGAACGCTCTTGTCGTAGCCCACGTACTTCTCGCCCAGGTCTTCCATGTCGTGGACATCCAGCCCCATCATGTGCCCCAACCCGTGCGGCATGAAAAGCGCATGGGCCCCGGACTTTACCGCCTCATCCACATCGCCTCGCATCAGGCCCAGGTCGTTCAAGCCGGCCGCGAGGGTGGTTACGGCCCGGAGGTGAACCTGTTTGTTCATGACCCCGGGATGGATGGAATCGATGGCCGTGGTCTGGGCGTTGAGCACGATGTTGTAGACATCCTCCTGTTTCCGGCTGAAGCGGCCGCCCACCGGCATGGTGCGTGTGATGTCTCCCGCATAATGCATGGCTGTTTCCGCCCCGCTGTCATTGACCATCAGGCGGCCCTCCTCCAGTGTATTACCATGATAGTGATTGTGCAGGATCTGGCCGTTCATGGTCAGTATGACCGGGAAGGACACGTACCCTCTGTGGGAGAGTGCAATCCCCTCGATCCGGCCGGCGATCTCACTCTCCAGCACTCCCGGCTTGGCCATCCGCATGGCCTGGGTGTGCATGTCATGGGTGGCGTCCAGCGCCAGTTCGATCTGTTCGATCTCTTCCGGTATCTTTACGGACCGCTGCTCCACCACCGCCATGACCAGCTCTTCTGAAACGTTATCTCTCAACTTATCAGCGGGGATCTCCAGCAGGCTCTGCAGCTTGAGGACGTTCTCGGGGCGGTATGGGGGCAGGATGTGGACCTTCTTCCCCTTTGCCAGCGAATCCCTTATCGTTTCCTTCAGCTTTTCCAGGGGAAGGGTTTCTGTGATGCCCACCCGGGCCGCCCGGTCCCGCATGAGCGGCTGGTCTCCCATCCAGATGATGTCATCCACACCGATATCGTTGCCGAACAGGATGTCCCGGTCCGCCTCCACATCGATAATCCCGGCCAAATCCGGGGAATCCAAGCCGAAAAAGTAGAGGAACGAGCTGTCCTGCCGGAAATGGTAAGGATTGGCGGGATAGTTCATGGGACTTTCCTGATTTCCCAGGAAGAGCAGCACTCCCGACCCCAGCTGCTGTTTGAGCCGGGTGCGTCTCTGGGTATAGATCTTCGCTTCGAACATGTCTCTCTCTCCTTCTATTTTACAGGTATGATTTGCGGATCAAAGTACCTGTATACCAACTCCCATCACAAAAATCAACGGGGGCTGAATCAGCGGAGGCGGGGGAGAGAGCGGGCGGTGGGGGCCAGGGCCAGGCCTCCCCGGGAGGTGACCCTGAGCTCCGAAGGGAGCATGCGGCCGCTGGAGAGGACGGCGTCTATGGTCTCATCCAGGGGAATGGGATTGTCGTATCCGCCCAGGATGAGGTCGGCGCACACGAACGCCCCTGAGGCAGCGACCGCGTTCCGGGTGTGGCAGGGGATCTCACACATCCCCTGTACCAGGTCACATACTAGGCCCATCGTGTTCTGAAACGAGATGGCGGCCGCATCGGCGGCCTGCCGGGCGCTGCCTCCTGACATCTCGATCACCAGAGCGGCGGCCATGGCCCCGGCCGCCCCTATCTCCACCTGACATCCGGCCGTTTCCGCCGCGAAGGTGGCGCGCTCGGCCACCACCACTCCGACGGCCGAAGCCGCCAGCAGGCCCCGCACGGCCCCCTCCCCCGTCCTCCCC
>SDBS01005139.1_pt1 | contig 12797 bp, 12 predicted proteins | sample 2277091 | NCBI WGS metagenome assembly SDBS01 (sample SAMN10404972, study PRJNA504765) | marine sediment metagenome | isolation source: marine sediment core GS10_PC15, 163 cmbsf | place: Arctic Ocean: Southern Knipovich Ridge | collected 2010 | reverse complement strand
TCCCATCAGTAATTAGAATATAAGGGTTTTCAAATACTGCTTCCATTTTTTCGGCATCGGTAATCATATAAGGTGAAATATATCCTTTATCAAATTGAAGTCCTTTAACAATTTCCTTATCCAAACCAAAAGTTTTGGATTCTTCAATAGTAATTACTCCATCTTTACCGACTTCTTCCATAACTTGAGCAATTAAATTCCCAAGTTCGGAATCTTCTGCCGAAATAGTTGCCACCTGAGCAATTTCTTGACGGGTGGTAATTGCCTTAGCCATCTTTTTAAGGGCAGAAATTACGGCCTCCGTCCCTTTTATAATTCCTTTTCTAAGAGCTAAAGGGTTGGCTCCGGCAGTAACATTTTTAAGACCTTCTGAAGCTATGGATTGAGTAAGTAAAACGGCGGTGGTTGTTCCGTCACCGGCCACATCATTTGTCTTTGAAGCCACCTCTTTAATAATTTCTGCTCCCAAATTCTCAATTTTATCTTTCAATTCAATTTCTTTAGCAATAGTTACCCCGTCATTAGTAATGGTTGGCGTCCCAAAACCCATATCTAAAACAACGTTTCGCCCCCTTGGCCCCAAGGTGACTTTAACCGCGTCAGCTACTTTATCCACACCGTCTTTTAACTTCTTCCGAGCCTCTTCTTTATATTTAATTTGTTTTGCCATATTTTATTCAAGAATAGCCAATATATCTTCCTCTTTGGCTATGAGATATTCTTTATCCTCGACCTTTATTTCACTTGGACCATATTTGGTAAAAAGAACCTTCTGTCCCGGTTTCACCTCAACAGGGACGATTTTACCGGAACTAGTTTTACGACCCGGACCTACGGCAATTACCCTGCCTTGTTCGGGCTTTTCTTTATCAGCGGTTTCCGGAACTAAAATTCCGGTTTCTGTTTTCTCTTCTTCTTTAATCGGTTCAATAAGTATGTGGTTTGATAATGGTTTTATTTTCATAATTATTAGTATATAGTTTTTAGTAATTGTGACCTTTGAATATTAATTTTCTAATGTCTAATAGTCTAACTTAGAGGATAAACAAAAAAATGTCAAGTTTTGTCTTTACCCAGCACCACTTTTCGTAAAAAAGTGGTGCTGGGTTTACTTGTTTAGAAATTATTGCTACCATTAATATTAGATGAAAAAGTTTATTTCTCAAATTGCAGCCGGTATTTTAGGTCTCTGGTTGGCTATTAAATTTGTTACTGGTATAGAGTTAGAAGTTATTCCCGGTGAATCAAGTTTTCTCGGAATTCCCTTCGCGGCAAATTGGCAGATTTTAATTCTTATAGGATTCATTTTTGGGTTAATCAATTTTTTTATTAAACCGATTCTAAAAGCAATTGTTTTGCCTTTAAGAATACTAACTTTGGGACTTTTTGGTTTAGTAATAAATATGGGAATAATCTGGGTAGTAGACCTTTTCTTTAAAGAATTAACCGTTCCTTGGTTCTTGCCTCTCTTTTGGATAACTCTTATTATTTGGGGATTAAACCTTGTTCTTCCAAGATTTATACCAAAAAGAAAAAGGCAGTAGAAAAATAATGAAACAATATTTATTTTTTGTTCAAATTGCAGTTTCTATACTTCTGGGTATCTTTATCCTTTTGCAACAGAGAGGAACTGCTTTAGGTTCTACTTTTGGTGGTGGTGGTGGAGGAGGAGGTTCTTACGCTACCCGCCGGGGCTTGCAAAAGAAAATTTACATTGCCACCATAGTTTTAGCAAGTCTTTTTATTATTTTGGGTCTCTTAAATCTTTTAATTTAGATAATGGAATTACCAAGTTTTTCTCGTTGGAAACAAGTTTTTAAGATATTAAAAAAAAGCGAAAAGATAACGGTTTTAGCTCTTTTTATTTTGGCACTCGGTTCTTTGATTTTTCTTTTGAGTAGCCTCTATTTTAATTACACTAAAATTGCACCGGCTTCTGGGGGTATTTACAAAGAAGGAATAAAAGGACAACCAAGATTTATTAACCCTATTTATGGTGAAACTAATGATGTTGACCGAGACTTAATTGAACTCATTTTTTCCGGCTTGATGTCCTATGACAAAGAGGGAGGAATCGTCAAGGACCTAGTAAAAGAATATAAAATTTCTGAAGACGGAAAAGTTTATGAATTTTATTTAAAAGATAATATTCTCTGGCACGACGGCAAACCCCTCACGGCCGATGATGTCATTTTTACCATTAAAACAATTCAAAACCCGGATTACAAAAGTCCTTTAAGAACTAATTGGCTGGGAGTGGAAACAGAACAAATTTCGGATACTGCTGTTCGTTTCACATTAAAAAATCCTTACAGTTCTTTTCTTGAAACCTGCACGGTAAAAATAATACCCAAACATATCTGGGAAGATATTCCCTTAGAAAACTTTACTCTTTCTCCTTACAATCTCCAGCCCATTGGCTCCGGCTCATTTAAAATCAAAAGTTTAGAACGAACCGATGCCGGGTTTACTAAATTTTTGAACCTGGAAGCTAATTCCAATTATCACGGAAAAGTTCCTTTTGTCTCTAAGGTTTCTTTTCAATTCTTTGATAAAAAAGAGGATTTAATCACCGCTTTCAATAAAGGAGAGGTTGATGGATTTTCTTTGGCTTCGTTAAAGGACTACGGTTTTCTTAAAAATAAAAATTTCTTTCTTTATTCTCTTCCTCTGCCCAGATATTTTGCTGTTTTCTTTAACATTTCTGGCCGGACCAGAGTCACCTCGGAAGGACAAAAATCCAAAATTTTCTCAGAAAAAGAAGTAAGGAAGGCTTTAAATTATGCTGTTAACAAAGAGGAAATTGTTGAGAAAATAAGAAGTGCGGCTCCTGAGCCGGAAATCGTCCAAATTGTCGAGTCCCCCATTTTACCTGAATTTTTCGGCTATCAAAAACCTTCAAATATTTATGAATTTAATATTGAAAAGGCAAGAAATCTTTTAGAAAAGGCCGGTTTCAAAGAAAACGAAGATGGTATAAGAGAAAGAACGAGAGAAAAGAAACCTGCTTTTCAATTCAAAAGTACTCTTGGCACTGGTTCTCAAGGAAAAGAGGTGGAAGAACTTCAAAAATGTTTAGCCAGAGATTTAGAGGTTTATCCTGAAGGAAAAATTACGGGTTACTTTGGAAAATCAACCAAAGAAGCAGTGATTAGATTTCAAAAAAGATATGTTGAAGGAATAAGAGGAACCGGCTTAGTGGGACCGAAGACACGAGCAAAACTAAATGAACTTTGTTTACCACCCTCTCAAGAAACTCTACTCCTTCAGTTTACTCTAACCACTGTTAATCAATCTCAGTTAATTGAGGTTGCTGAACTTTTGAAAACTCAGTGGGAAGAAATAGGTGCCTCGGTTGAGATTGAAATTTTAGATATATCAGAATTAAAACCAATTATTAAAGAAAGAAACTATGATTCTCTACTTTTTGGAGAAGTTTTGGGCGCCCTTCCCGACCCTTTTACTTTTTGGCACTCCAGTCAAAAAAATGATCCCGGTTTAAACTTAGCAGGATATGAAAACAAAGAAGTTGATAAATTATTAAAAGAGGCGCGGGAAACTTTGGATGAAAATACAAGAAAAGAAAAATATGAAAAATTTCAAGATATCTTAATTGAGGACGCTCCCTCAGTATTTTTGTACAGCCCTGATTATCTATATTTGGTCTCTAATAAAGTAAAAGGGGTGGACACAGAGAAAATAGTTGACCCAGCCAAAAGATTTTCTAATATTGAAAACTGGTATATCCAGACCCGTAGAGCATGGAAGTAGATTTAAAAAACAGAAAGCCGAATGTCCGATATTTAAACGAGATGAAAGAAGTTATTTACGATAAAAAGTGGCTTAAAACAACTCCTGATTTGGAACTTTATTATATGTATAGAGGAATAAATGAGAAAGGTGATTTGAGATATGATATCACTATTATTCCTTCAAGAATGTTGGGAGAAGAATTTGTCAAAACTAAGGGTCACGAACATATTGGTAAATACGGCGAACTCTATATGGTTTTAGAGGGTGAAGCAATTTATTTAGCACAAAAGCGCAAAGGAAATCTGATTGAAGATGTCTACGCAGTAAAAGCCAGAAAGGGCGATGTTATTATTATCCCTCCAGGCTATGCACACGTTAGCATTAATCCTTCTAAAAAAGATTTAAAAATGGCAAACTGGGTTTCTGAAAATTGTAAAAGTGATTATCAAATGTTTGAAAAAATGCAGGGCGCTTGTTATTACTACACCAAAAAAGGTTGGGTAAAAAATAAAAATTTTGAGAAAGTCCCCAAGCTTCGTTTTGAAAAACCCTTAAAATCAATCCCAAAAGATTTAAGTTTTTTAAGCCCCGTAGAGAAAATTTGACTGCCCGTTGGCAAATTGGTTTTCTTTTAGAAAACCTTGTCAAATTTCTTCTACAGGGTAAGAGAATAACGAGCCGAGGTGGCGAAATTGGTAAGTAAATATAATACTAATAAATTTAATAATATTCATGAAACCAAAAGGTAAACCTATTAAATGGAATTTTGAAATTGCTTATGCTGTTGGATTAATAACTACAGATGGTAATCTGTCATCCAATGGTAGGACATTATCCCTTACATCAAAAGACATACCTCAACTTAAGACTTTTAAAAAGTGTTTGGGATTAAAAAATAAAATTGGTTTAATAAAAAGAGGTGGTTATACGGGAAGCAAAGATTGCTACCGTGTCCAATTTGGAAATGTTATTTTGTATAAATGGCTTTTGAGTATTGGTTTAATGCCTAATAAAACAAAAAGGATGGGAGTTTTGAAAGTTCCCAATAAATATTTTTTTGATTTCTTAAGAGGTCATTTAGATGGAGACGGATATATACGTAAATTTCAGGACCCAGTTTTCCCGAATAGCCAAAGACTGTATACTGTTTTTCATTCGGCAAGTCTTAACCATTTAAAATGGTTACAACAAAAAATAAATTCTTTATTAAATATTCACGGGTTCATAGAACATACGACTAGAGAATTTCGCTTAACTCTCGCCAAAAGAGAATCTCTCAAATTATTACCCAAAATCTATCCAAACTCAAAGGTCTTTTGCCTTAAAAGAAAATATAAAATTGTAGAATCTCTATTAACTAATTAAGGCCGGAGTGATGAAATAGGAATACATGTACGGTTCAGAGCCGTATGCCTTTATAGGCTTGTGGGTTCAAATCCCACCTCCGGCACCAAAAATTATAAAACAAATTTATGATGAAACAACTTGAAAAACAAAATTTAAAAATCATCCCGCTTGGCGGTTTAGGTGAAGTGGGAAGAAATATGATGCTTCTTGAATACAAGAAGAAGATTTTGATTATTGATATGGGCCTTGGTTTCCCGGGAGAAGATATGCCGGGAATTGACTGTATTATTCCCAATATTAATTATCTTCAAAAAAAGCAAAATATTGTAGGAGCAGTTTTTACTCACGGTCATTATGACCACATTGGGGCTATCCCCTATCTTATTAAAAAACTGGTTGACTTTCCCATTTTTGCTTCCGAACTTACCAGGGCAATTATTTTGAAAAGACAAGCAGAATTCCCCGAACAACCCAATCTTAAGATAACTAAAGTTAAGGAAGGAAATAAAATCTTTCTCAAACCTTTTGAGGTTGAATTTTTTAGACAAAATCATAATATCCCTGGCAATCTCGGCCTTTTTATTAAAACTCCCGTTGGAAATATCTTAATTACTTCTGACTTTAAGTTTGACCGAAATCCAATTAACGAACCACCCACTAACTTCAAAAGATTAAAAAGCATAGGAGAAAGAGGTATTTTGCTTTTAATCTCTGATTCAACTAATGCCGAAGAAACTGGGTACTCTCTTTCAGAAAAAACAATTGAGCAAAACTTAGATGAAATTTTTAAAGAAGCAAAAGGACGAATTATTGCCGCTACTTTCGCTTCTCTTCTAAATCGAATTCAACAGCTTATTAGCCTCTCTGAAAAACACGGAAGAAAGGTTTGTATTGAGGGCTACTCAATGAAAACTAATGTTGAAATCACCAGAAAATTAAATTATCTCAAAATAAAAAAGGGCACTTTAATTAAAGCAAAAGAAATCGCCAATTATCACGATTCAAAAATAACCATTATTTGCACCGGTGCTCAAGGAGAAGGTCGGGCAGTTTTGATGAGAATTGCTAATAAAGAACATAAGTTTATCCATCTTAAAAAAGGGGATTCAATTATTTTCTCTTCCTCAGTAATTCCCGGCAATGAAAGAACTGTTCAAACTTTAAAAGATGAATTTTATAGACAAAGAGTTAAAGTCTTTCATTACAAAATGATGGATATCCACGCTGGAGGCCATGCTCATCAGGAAGAACTTAAAGAAATGATAAAAATTATGAAGCCAAAATTTTTCCTCCCGGCTTATGGTCAGTTTTCAATGTTAGTGGCTCATTCCGAAATTGCCCAAAAAGTGGGTATCCCTCAAAAAAATATTATCTTGGCTGAAAACGGTCAGATAATTAACCTAAATCAAAAAAGGGCTGTTATTGAAGAAAAAACCGTACCCTCAAATTATATTATGGTTGATGGTTTAGGGGTTGGAGATGTGGGAGAAGTAGTTTTAAGAGACCGTCAGATGTTGGCAGAAGACGGGATGTTTGTTATTGTAACAATAATTGACCGTCAAACCGGAAAAGTTAAAGGTTCTCCTGATATAATCTCAAGAGGATTTGTTTATTTAAGACAATCTAAGGAACTGCTTGCTCAAACCCGACATAAGATAATTAATATCGTAGACAAAGCAGCAGGAACAGGAGGAGCAATTAACCAAACTTATATCAAAGATGAAATCAGAAATAAAATCGGTCAGTTTCTTTTCTCAAAAACCCAACGAAGACCAATGATACTGCCTGTGGTCATCGAAGTTTAATATATATATGAGAGTTTTAAGCGGTATTCAGCCGACAGGCGAAATGCATATTGGAAATTATCTGGGAGCCATCAAACAATGGCTTGAACTCCAAGAAAAAAATGAGTGTGTCTTTTTTATTGCTGACTTACATTCCTTAACCGTTCCTTATGATTCTAAAACTCTCCAAAAGAACATTTTAGAGACTACTATTTCCTATATCGCGGCCGGACTTAATCCGGAAAAAAATATCATCTTTGTCCAATCACAAGTCAAAGAACATACTGAACTTTGCTGGCTCTTAAATACTGTCTGTCCGGTTGGAGAGTTACAAAGAATGATTCAATACAAAGAAAAAGCCAAAAAGTTTAAAAAAAGCATTAACGTCGGCCTCTTAGATTACCCTGTTTTAATGACGGCTGACATTTTACTTTATAAAACAGAGGGGGTTCCGGTGGGTAAAGACCAGGTTCAACATGTAGAACTAACAAGAACAATTGCCCGAAAATTCAATCAAAAGTTTGGTAAAATCTTTATTGAACCAAAACCCCTGCTTCCTAAAATAGGCGCAAAAATCATGAGTCTTACAGAACCCAAAAAGAAAATGTCAACAACCGATAGTCCTCAAAGTTATATTTCTTTATTTGATACCCCAACGACAATTCGGAAAAAAATAATGGCAGCTGTTACTGACCCAGGGAAAAATATAAAATATGACCCCTCTAAAAAACCGGGGATTTCTAATCTTTTGACGATTTACGCTCTCTTTGGAGGAAAACCAATTAGAGAAATAGAAAAAGAATTTAAAAACAAAGGTTACGCAGATTTCAAAAAATCTCTGGCGAAACTTTTAGTAAATTTCTTAGAACCTTTCCGGAGAAAGAAAAAAGAACTTCTCACAAGAGAAGTTTATGTAAAAGAAATTCTTAATCAGGGAGCAAGAAAAGCCGGAATTATTGCCCAATCTACCATGGAAGACGTTAGAAAACGAATGGGCTTGATTTAGTATCAGTAATTATAGTGATGACAAAAAATTCGAGATTGACCTCGAATTTTTTATTTAATAACAACTTTTTTTTTCTTTCTAATTAATACCTTTATATAGATAATCTTTATATAATTTCTGGACTAAAGGATAGATATTCTCCTGATATTTTTTAGGAATAATTCTTTTATATAAACTTGTTCTCCTTCCATTATAATGTAAAAGTTTATCAAGATAATAGATACAATTTTTTTTATCTTGTCCACCAGAATAACCTCTCATTTTAGCATCCGTGCCCGATCGTCTAATTTGGACAAATAATCTATTATCAAATTGAAAAAAAGTAGAATCTCCAGCAAACTTTATATCTATTAATCTAGAAAAGTCTAAATCTGGAATTACTTCCTGTAAAATCTCTTGGGCTTGATTAATATCTATCTTCTTGTCTCTAAAAGCCAAGGTAATACCTAAATAAAAACCATCCAGTTTATCTCTTTTTTCTTCTCCTGCGGCTTTTGTTTTTTTTAATTTTATTGGATCAGGTTCGCTTTCGTTATAGTAAATAATATCATTACGAATATGATAAATACTTTTAATATTATTTTCTTTAAAGATGTCTTCTAAATATTCAGAAATTAGTTTTTTATTTTTAAATAAGAAGACGGCTAGGGCGGTGGCAATGACACTTGCTTCGCCAGCACTCTTTTGACGCATGGCCATTGCTTTCCTTCCAGCCGCACTTTCAACAAATTCTTCTAATCCTGTTATCATACCTCCGCTTTCTTCGCCCCCAAAAACCATTCGTGGATCTTTGCCCAGGTTGATATTTTCCCCAAAAATATCCTGAATAATTACGTCCTTTTCTGGATTATTTAAAATTTGTTTTTCCACTTTTATTACACTGTGAGCGATGTCTTTCATTCCAACTGGAGTTGAAATGATTTTTATACCGTTGTTTTTTGCCCATTCATTCCAACATCTTGAAGAAGGTGTTGTTGTAATAATAAACCGAGGATGATTCTCCCAAACCCCCTCTTCCTTTAATTGCTTCATATAATAATCCATTATTAAAAAGAATGAGTAAGTTGGATGATAAACAGTAAATATTTTCTTTTCACCAATTTTAATATAGTTAGCGCCTAAATTCTCAACTATTTGAACTCTATCTATTGATTCAACCTGACCAACAACCAATCTATCGCCGTCTGGGTCGGTTATCAACACCACGTAACCAATGGGTTTTTCTTTGAGATCATATTCAAGCCCAGCTGCTTTAACGACATCCATAAGGCAAAAATCGCAAGATAAATCAAAAAATTCTCGTTTATGAGTTTGAGGATTCTCGCGCCATATTTTACCAATACCATGAAAAAACGGATCTTCTTCTTTATTACGCCACTCAAATGCTTCCAAAATTCCTAATCTTTTTAAAATCTCTACCATAGTTTTATACATACAACCCCCTACCACATCATACATTAACTTAAACCCGCTATTTATTGCTTCCTTAATTAAATTTAAATTAACTTCCTTGGCTACACTTTTTCTAAGATAATCAACATACATATCATAACCATTAAAATCTTCTGTAATCAATTTATGATTTTTAGAAGTTAATTTAATAATAAACCCCTCGGGATTTTCTTTTGCACTTTTAATCATCTCTTCAATCTTTCCGACAAACCTTAAAGACATTTCTGGTAGAAACGTATTACCTTGATTATCTAAATCTTTTGTGGCTGTTTTGCTACTAATGGCGTGACTTGAAGTAACATATTCCCCACCATCATAGTCCAACATAAAAGTTAAAAAAGAGACCATCCAAACAGGAATCGTTTCCCTATCAAAAGGTAAATGGGTATGAATTCTTAAATTAGCTTGGATACGAGAGATTAAATCTACATAAAATTTTGTATTGTAACGGACCTCCCCAGCTGCAATTTTATGGACAGCTCTGCTTTTTATATCTTCCTTAAGTACCAAGCCTTTTCCTAAAGTAGCTAAAGCCACGCCCAGTTGGTTAATAGGAAAACGGGTATCCCAATAATAAAGGACATTCTGAGGACCTCTAATTCCGCCTATTGAAACCTCCGCTTCTTTTTTATAATTCGCTAACCATTCCTCAAGTTCCCATTTTTGAACTAAATCTTTTGTTATGGTAATCTCAAGCTCTCCAGGATTTTCCAAATCAAAAATGGGCTTCTCTTTTATTTCTTCTGGACTAAATTTCTCTATCTGATTGAAGTATTCTTTTTTTAGATTTTTTATCTCTTCTTGGCGTTTTTTCTTAGTCATAGTTAAAGGGTTGATTTTCATATATTTATATTATACCATTTAAATATGTCTTTTTCAGTAGGTATTGTTGGTTTGCCCAATGTCGGTAAATCAACCCTATTTAAAGCCCTAACCAAAAAAGAAGTTGATATTGCCTCTTATCCTTTCACCACTATTGAACCCAATATTGGAATAGTCACTGTTCCTGATAAAAGATTGAAAAAGATTGCTGAAGTTATTAAACCTGAAAAGGTTACTCCCACTATAATTAAATTTATTGATATTGCTGGGTTGGTTAAAGGGGCTCACAAAGGAGATGGTTTGGGAAATCAATTTTTAGCCCATATTCGAGAATGTGATGCAATTTTGGAAATAGTTAGGACTTTTTCTGTTTCCGAAGAAGCCGATTCCTCTAAAAACGAGGGCCCGGAATCCGAAGAGCTTCAATATCAGCTTTCAGAATCACCCAACCCAAAAAGAGATATTGAGATTATAAAGACTGAATTTATAATGAAAGACCTGGAAACGACAAAAAAAACTCTTGAAAAATTAGAAAAACAAAAAAAATTAGGAGACAAGGAATTAATTAAAAAAGCTGATATTTTAAAGAAAGTGGAACAAGGACTTTCTCAAGAAAAAAAGGTTTCGGAACTTGGATTAAATGAAGAAGAGATTTCTGACATCAAAGAATTCCAATTTCTAACTCTTAAACCATCGGTTTATGTTTTTAATATCGCAAAAGAGCAAAAACCCGAAGTACCACCAACAATTCCCTCTTATTTGACTCTTGATCTTAAGTTGGAAAAGGAAATTTCTGAATTATCTGAACCTGATATAAAAGAACTTGAATTAGCCGCCCAGCTTGATTCCCTAGTAATTGCTTGTTATAATGTCCTTGACCTGATTACTTTCTATACAATTGCCGGTTTAAAAGAAACAAGAGCCTGGACCCTTAAAAAAGGGAGAAAATGTCCGGGAGCGGGAGGAATTGTTCATTCTGACTTTGAAGAAAATTTTATCAAAGCAGAAGTAATCTCTTGGCAAAAATTAATTGAAACCGGCTCCTGGAGTAAAGCAAAAGAAACGGGGCTGGTCCGAACCGAAGGAAAAAATTACATAGTTCAAGACGGAGACGTAATAGAATTTAAAATATGAAATACTACGAATTAACTTATCTTATTTCTTCAGAAATTAAGGAAGAGATTATAAAAGAACTTACCGAGGAAATTAATTCATTTATCCAGGAAGAAAAAGGAATGATTACAAAATCTGGAAGTCCTCTTCCAGAAACTTTGGCTTATCCAATTAAAAAACAGAAAACGGCTTTTTGGGTCAGTTCAGAGTTTTATTTAAACCCCGAAAAAATAGAAGAATTAAGAAAAAAACTTAAAAAGAAGACAGAGGTTCTAAGGTTCATGCTTGTGTCGAAAAAAATGCCAAAGAAAGAAAAAGTTACTGCTAAACCTGCGATGGACAAGATCTTGGCGGGTAAGCCGGCAACGGATGAAAAAGAAAAACCCGAAAAAAAGGTCGAGTTAAAGGAAATTGAAAAGAAATTAGAAGAAATCTTAAACGAATAATGAATCTCAATAAAGCATTTATTTTAGGAAATCTTACTCGCGATCCAGAAATTAGAGCTTTGCCAAGCGGACAATCTGTGGCTTCCTTTGGTGTAGCCACTAATCGATTCTACACTGATAAATCTGGAGAAAAAAAACAAGACGCTGAGTTCCATAATATTACAGCTTTTGGAAGGTTGGCCGATATTAGCTCCCGATATTTAACTAAGGGTTCGCTTGTTTTAATTGAAGGCAGGTTAAGAACCGGGTCTTGGCAGGATTCCTCGGGTGTTAAACATTTCCGAACAGAAATTATTGCCCAAAATATCCAACTCGCTCCGAAAACAATGGGGAAAACGATTCCTAGTACTCTGGAAGAAATAAATGAAGATATCCCAATTATTGAAGAAAAAAACTACACACCCCCTGCCCCATCTCAAGATTCTGAAAAAGCAGAAGAAAAGGAAACTAAAGACTCTCAATCCTCCGCCGAAACTCCAGAGGAAAAGAAAACCTCAGAGGATAAAGACCAGAACGACAAAGAGGAGATAGACGTATCTCAGATACCTTTTTGAGTTGATAAAAACCCTTAAAAATCTTATAATGAAATAATTAGATAGCAGTGGGCTGATGGGCTCAAATTTTTAATATATGGAAAAACAAAAAAAAGATAAAAAAGAAAAATCCGAAGATATAGAGAAAATTTTAAACGAAATCCAGCAAAGGTTTGGCGAAGGTTCGCTTATGAAATTAAGAGATGTGAGGGCGGTTGATATTAATGTAATCCCAACCGGCTCCATCTCATTAGACTTAGCTTTAGGAGTAGGTGGTGTTCCTCGAGGCAGAGTAATAGAAATTTTTGGGCAAGAAAGTTCAGGGAAGACAACTTTAGCCCTGCACATTTTAGCTGAAGCTCAAAAAAAAGGAGGGGTGGGAGCTTTTATTGATGCTGAGAATGCTCTTGACCCTGATTATGCTAAAAGAATTGGAGTAAATGTTAAAGATTTATTAATTTCTCAACCAGATTCCGGAGAACAAGCATTGCAGATTGTAGAAGCTCTTGTTCGGTCAGAAACCGTTGATGTAATAGTTATT
>SDBS01005138.1_pt1 | contig 12798 bp, 12 predicted proteins | sample 2277091 | NCBI WGS metagenome assembly SDBS01 (sample SAMN10404972, study PRJNA504765) | marine sediment metagenome | isolation source: marine sediment core GS10_PC15, 163 cmbsf | place: Arctic Ocean: Southern Knipovich Ridge | collected 2010 | reverse complement strand
GAGGGTGGTGTCGGCGTCATTGCAACGGCAGTATGCGGCATGAACGATTCCAAAATCTATTCAGATTACCGGGAGTCCAACATCAGAGCTTTGAGAACTGAAATCAGGAAAGCCAGGAAGATGACCAGCGGCATCCTTGGTGTCAATATCATGGTTGCATTAACAAATTTTGACGACATGGTGAATTTGTCCATTGATGAAGGAATTGACATTATTTTTTCCGGCGCGGGCCTGCCGCTTGACCTGCCCGGCTATCTCAGAAACAGCCACAACACCAAACTTGTGCCTATCGTCTCATCGGCAAGGGCGGCCGGGATAATCTGTAAAAAATGGCTGTCAAAGTACGATTATCTGCCGGACGCATTGGTGGTGGAAGGACCTAAGGCCGGTGGACATCTCGGGTTTAAGGTGGAACAGATCAATGATCCTGGTTTTGCCCTGGAAAAAATCGTTCCGGAAGTTATTGATGCTGTCAAACCCTTTGAAGAAAAAAATAAAAAGGATATTCCAATAATTGCGGCTGGAGGGGTTTATACTGGAGCGGACATTTTCAAGTTTTTAAAAATGGGTGTTCAAGGGGTGCAAATGGCAACCCGTTTTGTTGGCACCCATGAATGTGATGCGGACATAAAATTTAAGCAGGCATATATTGACGCCAAAGCTGAGGATATAGTTCTGATTAACAGTCCGATTGGGCTTCCTGGAAGGGCCATCAATAATAAATTTATCGAGGACGTCAACCAGGGGAAACGAAAACCTTTTAAGTGCCCACACCATTGTATTAAAACCTGTGATTATAAAGAAAGCCCCTATTGTATCGCGTTCGCTTTAATAAACGCCAAGAAAGGCAACCTCAAACACGGTTTTGCATTTGCCGGATCAAATGCATACCGGGTTGATAAAATCATTTCGGTAAAAGAGTTGGTAGAATCTTTGCTGGAAGAATATGAACGTGCCTATAAATAACCATTATACCTAAAACCTGCATAAACAATTCTGAAAAAATGCCGCATTAATATTGATGAAGAAACTAGCTGATTTATAGCAGCTATCTGGATCCACACTCATGATTGTTTTCAACGTTTATAGCAATATTCACCCAGCTTGATAGACGGTATGGATATATTTAATTTGGAGGGATTTACCTACCGCAGCATTTTTTATATTTAAGTCCGCTCCCGCATGGACAAAGTTCATTTCTTCCTATTTTTTATCCTTCAGTAAGTCCTCCAGACCAGCGAAGGGCCTGTATGTAGAGGGTGGCTCTTGCTCGCCGCCCGGCGTCGCCTTGTCATACCATTCCGCTACCTGATCCCGCGAGTGTTCATTGTCGTGACAGTAGATACACAGCAATTCCCAGTTGCTGCCGTCAGGCGGATTGTTATCGTGGTTGTGATCCTTGTGATGGACCGTCAGTTCTCGAACTCTCTTGCCTGAGAATTCACGCCCGCACCGCGCACAGATCCACGGAAGCATTTTAAGTGCTCGCTCCCGATAGGTCTTCTCCCGACGCTCTCGGTCGCGCCGAGCCTCGGTTATGATCTGATCCATGCTGTCGGCCTCTTTTCGCGTCTTCTTAGGTGACATATGGGCACCCTCCAGTCGTTAGGCTTAGATCAAGCCTAACATTAGTAATTACACAGAAATATTCTTTGTATCACGATCTTACTTAAATCACTTAATACACCTATTTCCCCTTCAATAGAACAAAATCCAATTATCACGAGCGTTTTGTTCTCTAAATTGAATGAGGATTTGTTACGTATAGCTTGGGTGCCAGTACCTCAGCACGAAGATTTATACCGATTACATATATCGCATAATCTTCATGAAAAATCAAAAAAACAAACCCTGCAAAAAGGATTTTCCCCTATTCAAAAATGATCTCACTTATAGAAGAGTTATGAAAATGCATCCGAACCTACAAAATGCATCATAAATCAAACACATAAAATATTTTTCCCATTTTGTTTACGATCAATTAGGGTTTAAGTCTGTCGCTCAGGTTGCATAATTCATTTTGAGTTGATCTTGGCAGCCATCTTGGCATTGAATTTAGCAGCATCGATTATGAACCTGTCGTGGGTTCCTTCAGATATCTTATCAATGCCATCATCGGCAACTATTGAAAAGACAAGTTTCCGGCCTTCCACCTCTTCCAATTTAACATTTACTGTAACGGTCAAGCCAGGGGGTGTAGCAGCCATATGATTTAATTTCACATCGATACCGACCGTTTGCTCACGGGGCCAGTCTATATGAGGATTAATGGCTTGGATACATGTCCATTCAAACAATCCCACCATAAACCCAGTGGCTAAAACTTTCGGCATAGCTTGAAACTCGGGTGATTCAGGATAAAGATGAGGTACGGTTTTGTTTTCCGGAACCTTGAATTTAAATTCAAAGGTTAAACCAGGTTGCAAAGAATTTTTCATGGTTCACCTCCATCGGTAGATTTTCATTGTTTATCATCATTATTTCTGTTAATTGTATGTTAGTCAAATTAATTGTTTTAATGAATCTAATTAGTGGAACTTATTTTAAATGGAATGGCAACAGATTATAGGGTTTTACTATGTGGCTAAGCTGGGCGGCTTTACAAAAGCTGCCGATGCCACATTTCGGACCCAGTCTGCTATTAGTCAACAGATTAAGAATCTTGAAGAAGAATTAGGATGTCAGCTCTTGGAAAGGATAGGCAAGCGCAAATTGCGTCTAACTTCTGCTGGTGAAAGGTTCTTTAAATTTTCAGAGACAATTCTGGAAAGATACGATTCCCTTACTGAAGAACTCAACGAGTTGAAAGGTTTGCAAATTGGTCGTTTGAGAATTGCCGCACCTTTTACAACTCTCTACCATTTATTCCCGTTTGCGCTAAAAAGTTATATCAAACAATTTCCAAATGTTGAGTTGACCATACTCGATCGGTCACAGCAAGACATTCTTGATCTTATAAACAATGGGGATGTCGATTTGGGTCTCGTGCTGGAATCAAATGTCCCAAAAAATCTTACAGCACTTCGTTGGAAGAAGGTGAGAACCGTTGTGATGACAGCCATAGGCCATCCCTTGGCCAAAGCTAAAAGAGTCACACTAAAACAAATTGGAAAATATCCTCTGATTTTACCCCCCATAAATTTAAAATACCGCAGTAATTTAGAAGAGAGGTTTCAAAAACTTGGTGTTGACTACCACATCATCATGGAATCTTCTAATGTTGAGTTAAGTTCTCTGTATGTCGAGATGGGACTCGGTATATCTTTTGCTACTGTAGTGAAGGACTTGCCGGAATTGAAAAAAAGAAAGTTGGAGTTTTTACCAATGGATCATTTATTTAAACCAGACTATATAGTGGTGGTTATGAGGAAGGATAAGACTCTGATTTCATACAAGAACGCCTTAATTAAAATTCTATTCAAAGAAGCGCTCTCTAATAATTTTGAATCAATCGAGTCGTCTCAATAGCTTTCTTGCATTCGTAAATCCACCTATTTTCAGAAACATCTATTTCATAACATTAAAGCAAAAATGCTTTTCAAGGGAACCTCTTTTTAATCAGATATCTGCCAGTATCCCAAATTCGATAATATTTCAAATATCATAAACGGGTGTTGTCAAGTCAAGCAAATCTTGATTTTGACCGCACCAAGTTTTCCTTGATTAGCCCGAATTTCTCCGGGTTAGGGCAGTTCGACAGCATATGTCTCAAGCTTTGGTATTTTTTTTATTAAGGCCTGTTTTTTAAGGAATTGGGCAAAGCGCTGATAACGTGCTCGATCAAGTGCGCCCGGGCGCAGCGCAAAGCGTGGAAGGGTATCCCGCCATGCAAGACGGTTCAACTTATCATCCAAATCCTTTCGTCCCCGTATAAATAACTTCCAGCTCTCTTCCGGATGATTGACAATAAACTGTACACCTGCTTCCAGGGCATCCACGAACTTTCTTAATTTCGGCTTGGTAACATAGTCGTGATGAGCAACGAGTATCAACTCATCATAGGGGGGGATACCATGCTCCTCGACATAAAAGGCCCGGCCCGGCCGTCCTTCAATATCCATCTGGTTAAGCTCAAAATTGCGAAAGGCGCCGATTACCGCATCGGTCGCTCCTGAAAACAGGGATGGAGACAAAGAGAAATTAACATTAACCAGTTTAATATTATCCAGAGACAGGCCCTGGCGTTCAAGCATAACCTTGAGAAGAACGGTCTCAAATCCACCGATTGAATAACCCACTGTTTTTCCCTTTAAATCAGCAATATTCTTAATATCACTGTCTGCCAGCACAACAAGCGTATTCAAGGGAGTTGCCACAAGGGTCGCGAAACGGACAAGCGGCAATCCCTGATCCACATGAAGATGATGCTGCGGCTGATAGGAAACCGCGATGTCTGCCTTTTTTGCGGCAGCAAATTTTGGCGGATCATTCGGATTGGATGGGACATGGAACTCGACATCCAGCCCGCGCTGGCTGAAAAATCCTTTTTCAAGAGCCACAAAGAGGGGCCCATGATCCGGATTGACAAACCAGTCAAGGACGACAGTAACCTTTTCTGACGCAAGCGCCATGTGCGAATTGGCGCCAAATATGGTTATACTAATGAAAAACAATGCAAGAAAAATTCGTTTCATAATTTAGACTCCTCCTCTTATTTTTTTTCTTTTTGCGTAAATCGTTCAGCCACAAAGACACGAAGACACAAAGATTATAATAAAATTCTTTTCGATAAAGGTTTAAAATTCATTTCTTTCCTTCGTGCCTTTGGGCCTTACCTGCCCGCCCCGCCTGCCGGCTGGCGGGGTGGCTAAACCGTTATCCTTTTGCCAGTAAACGATTTTGATCATAGCCCTGTCCACTAAAAAGTAGAGCGCCAGGGCAACGATAGCAAGCACGGCCAGCGCCGCAAACATAATATCGATTTGCATACGGGCATTGGCGTGAAGCATATAGAACCCAAGACCTTTGCTGGAACCAACCCACTCACCAATAATAGCACCGATAGGAGCCACGGCGGTCGCTACGCGCAAGCCGGAAGCAAATGCCGGAAGCGCCGCAGGCACCCTGATATGCCTAATAACCGCAAGCGGCTTTGCGTTCATGACCTGGGCAAGTTCCAGCCACTCGGGCTCAGTACTGCGCAAGCCGTCATAAAACGCCGCAGTGACCGGGAAGAAAATGATCAGAACAGCCATTGCGATCTTTGAGCCTATGCCGTAGCCAAGCCAGAGGACAAGCAGAGGGGCAAGGGCAAATACAGGGATAGCCTGGCTAATGACAAGCACAGGAAGGAGCCAGCGCTTTAAAGATAGGGAAGCAATCATGGAAAGAGCGCTTGATGCACCCAATAGGGTTCCGAGCAGCAAACCGGCAATAATTTCGAAAAGTGTTGTAATTGCATGATCAAATAAAGACCCAGAATGAGTCAAGGCTGCTTCGGCAACACTTAAAGGACCGGGCAGAATATAGGGGGGTACGCCGGTCAGAAGGACAATCGCCTGCCATATCAGAACCAACCCTACTGAAATGGATATAAGGCGGACAAGGTTCATGTTTTGCCCCCTCCCTCTATCCCGAATTCCTCATGAGAAGTTCGGGATAGACGATCGATCAATTCTGCCTGCAAAGAAACAATTGCAGGATCACCGGGCTTGCGTGGAGGAAGCCCGGGCGGAACCAGGACTTTGCTTAGCTGTGCGGGCCTGCCGGTCATAACGTAAATACTGTGTCCAAGACGCAAGGCCTCAAGGGGATCATGGGTGACCATCAACACGGTTGCCCCTTTAACCATGTCGGCAGCAAGATCCTGAAGTTTGAGCCTTGTCAATGCATCAAGTGCGGAAAACGGTTCATCCATCAGTATCACAGAACGCTCTTCCATAAGAGTGCGCATCAGCGCCACACGCTGACGCATTCCACCTGACAGCTCAGAAGGGAGTGAATTTAAGTATGCGCCCAGACCGGCATCTTCTATCAGTGAAATTGCTCTTTCTTGCCTTTCGGCAGAAATTTCGCCCCGCAAACGTGCACCTAAGCAAACATTGTCAAGAACTGTCAGCCAGGGCAGCAGCAGATCTTTTTGGGCCATCCAGGCTGTAAGCCCATTATGACTGTTACCATCGCTAAAGCGGATTTCGCCTGAAAAGCCTTCGCGAAGGGTTCCGGAAATCAATCTGAGCAACGTAGATTTTCCACAGCCGCTGGGTCCAATAAGACAGGTCCATTGACCGCTTTCCACAGTAAAGTTTAAGGAGCGAAAGATGTCCTCGCCACCGGAGTATGCAAAAGATACATTTTCCAGAAAAACGCCCGGAGCATATGGGCGTTTCGCGGGGCCGGCATTGGTTTTGGTGCTGTTATTCATACTTTTAAATATATAGTAAAATTCATTCCGTTTTAAAGTGGTCCCAGCCTGAAGGCGCAAAGGATCTGACCTGACCGTTCGGAAGGATCAGTTCCATATCCCCTGAGTCGGTTATTTCGCCAATCTGATAAAGCGGGTTCTGGAACCTCTTCAAATAATCTGCCGCGATATGATCCGCTTTAACCGGTGATATAGTGCACAGGAGGGTATAGTCTTCACCACCGGCAAGGGCATATTCAACAGGATCAAAATCAAACCAGGCACAAAACTTTTCCAGATTATTAGAAACAGGTATTTTTTCAGAATAGAGACGTATGCCGACGTTGCTCTCCTCGGCGATGTGTCCAATATCGGAACTGAGTCCGTCACTGACATCAATTACTGCATGCACGCCGCCCTGACGTGCAAGAAATCGACCTTCTCGAAGATACGGTTTTGGTAGTAAATGGGCATCAAGCAGCGCCTTCAACTCGTTGGAATCCGCTTTGATATCATTTATTATCAGGTGCAATCCGGCCCTGCTGTCTCCTAAAAAACCGGTTGAACAAATTATATCGCCATGCCGGGCGGTATTGCGGAACAATATTTCTTTTTCAAATGCAGATCCGACGACCGAAATATTTATGATTAAATCAGCTTTTGAACGGGTCGTGTCACCGCCAAGAAGATTAACGTCAAATTCAGCAGCCAGTGTTTTCATTCCTTTATATAGATCTTCAAGAAAATCTATGGGGCAGTTTTCAGGAATGGCAATACTGATAAATGCTTCACGGGCAATTCCACCCATTGCGGCAATATCGCTCAGGTTGACGGATAGCGCTTTATATCCTAAGTTAAATCCGGAAGTTGCATTTCTCAGAAAATGGATCCGTTCAACAAGCAAATCCGTTGTGACAAGGGTGGCTTGGCCGGGTGCCGGAATAAAGGCAGCAGCATCATCGCCAATTGCTTTAATAACGTTTTGAGGACGAATTAGACAGCCCCGGCTGATTCTTTTGATAAAACCAAATTCACCTATATCTTTTAAATTCACTGTAACGGCCCGCCCTATCGAAATTAATGGTTAACCCGGATTTCACGAGTATGATTCAGGAGAAAAAATCGAAAATACAACCTAAAACCTGAAACTTAAAACCTAAAACGTGATGAATTCGACTTTTTACGAATTCATCATGGGCGCCTTGCCTGTTCGACGATTTTGCTTAACTCTCTGGCAGCTTTTTCAGGATCATCCGCTGCAACAATCGCCGACACAACCGCAACACCGTCAGCGCCATTTTTGATAACCTCCCCGGCATTTTCTCTGTTCAGGCCACCGATACCGACAAGGGGGATCTTTACCGATTTTCGCATTTCGCGCAGCCCTTCCAGCCCGAGAGGGGGAGCTGTATCAGTTTTTGTAGGGGTTGCGTAGATCGGGCTAACGCCAATATAATCCGCGCCGTCTTTTTCCGCCTGAACAGCATCCTTGAGAGATTCAGCGGAAATTCCGATGATCATCGAGTCTTTTAAAATGGCTTTTGCCATTTCTATTGGCATATCGCTTTGCCCCAGGTGCACGCCATCTGCATTTACGGCCTGAGCAATATCGATTCTGTCATTGATTATGAGAGGGACATTATGTCTTTTTAAATGATCCTTAATGGATAATGCCTGAATGATGAATTCGCGTGTAGAGCAAGTTTTTTCCCGTAATTGAACGCAGGTTACCCCTCCACGAAGGGCAGCTTCAACGATATGCTGCGTTGTTCTCCCTCGTGATAATCCACGGTCTGTAACGAGGTATAAAGAGTAATCAATATTTTCGGGCTTCATTTCAGTTTAATTTTCCTGGATCTTACAGCCGTCTTTTAGTTGCTCCGGACTTATTGAATAAAGGGCATTGACCATTTCTATCATGAAACTTCCCGGTGCCGATGCTTTTTCGCCGGCAACTTCTCCGGCCAGTCCAAAAAATGCAAGCGCCGTTGCAGTCGCACTGACCGGATTTTCATCGATTGCCAGAAATGCACCGATGGTCACTGTCGCCGTGCATCCGGTTCCGGTTACATAGGCCATTAAGGGATGACCATTTGAGACACGCAGAGCGCTGTCACCATTTGTGACTAAATCAACCGGACCTGTAATGGCAAGGATGGTTTTTAGCTCTCCGGCAAGAATCTTTGCCGTCTCAGTCGCATCTTCAACAGAATGGATGGAATCGACACCTTTTGTCTTTGAATCTTTATGCCGAAGTGATAGTATTTCAGATGCGTTTCCTCTGATAACATCGATGTTGGTTTGCTCGATAATTTTCTTTGCGGAATCCGTCCTTAGAGTTGTGGCCCCAGATCCTACAGGATCAAGTATAATTGGTGTTTTTTGTTCTGACGCTTTTCTTCCGGCTATTATCATTGATTCAATCCAGTCGTCGGTTAATGTTCCGATATTAAGAACAAGCGCACCCGCATAAGAAACCATTTCTTCAACTTCATTGTGTGCGTGGGCCATGACCGGTGATGCCCCCATTGCCAGAAGCGCGTTTGCAGTATAATTCATTACAACGTAGTTTGTAATGTTGTGAATGAGCGGTTTTTTTTCTCTTACTGCTGCCAGATTGCTGGCAGCCTTTTCCGATAAGCTCTCCATATTTGAACTCCTTTTTGTCGTTGCTGCCACTCTAAAAAAATAAAGCCGCTTCCATCGGGAAACGGCTTTGATATTGAATTAATACTATCATTTCCCTACGCTGGAATTATCCAGATCAGGTTCAAAGGGTGTAATCTCAGGCTGGTGAAGCCACCCCTAAACGATTATGAAATTTACAAAAATGATAGTGTATATGTACATGAATGTCAAGCACAAAACAATCAGTGTAAAACAACCGGCATCTATGGCAAAGGCATTTTAAATTTGCATGTATATTTTAATACTGTTTAAAAAATGATTGAATACAGAAACCCTAAAGGATATAAGTTCCGGTAAACTTCAGGCACTTTACAATTTGCTAGGAGGTTATTATGAAAGTAGCCCTTACCATTGCAGGTTCGGATTCTTCAGGCGGCGCCGGAATCCAGGCCGATCTAAAAACATTCCATGCACACGGAGTATTTGGCATGAGCGCCGTTACCGCGGTTACCGTCCAGAATACTCAAAAAGTCTATGACATTCAGGAGATGGAGGCCCGGATCGTACATGATCAAATTACCTGCCTGTTTGAAGATGCCGAAATCCATGCCGTAAAAATAGGAATGGTGTTCAGTATTGAACTGATCCAGGCAATCGCAAGAGCGCTGAAGGCAGTGAAACCGCCTCCTGTCGTACTCGATCCGGTGATGATTTCAAAAAGCGGATATCGCTTGCTTAATCAGGACGCACAGGACGCCCTGGTGGACAATCTTTTTCCGCTGTCTGAGGTCGTCACTCCAAACATTCACGAGGCTGAAACGCTCATCAGTAGAAAAATCAATAATGTGGATGAAATGAAAAGCGCTGCACAGGAGATATTGAAGCTGGGAGCAAAAAAAGTGGTGGTCAAGGGGGGACATCTTGGTGAAGACCGGGCCACGGACGTCCTCTACGATGGAAAGGAATATAAAAAACTGCATAGTCATAGGGTGAAAACAAAAAACACTCATGGCACCGGCTGCACTTTTTCTTCGGCCATTGCGGCGAATATTGCCCTGGGTAAAGGTTTCTTTGAAGCCGTATCCCTTGCCAAGGAATATATTACCGGCGCCATAGAACATTCTCTATCCATTGGGAAAGGCTATGGCCCAACCCATCATTTTTTTGATTTATATGCTAAAGCAGGGATGAGTTAGCCGCACTTGATGGTACAGAAACTTAACAAACGGATCAGGTCCTTATACAGAAAGTAAATAACACGCCCAGAGGACGTGGCTTTGAATTACCCCCTCGAAGGGGGACATGTGCTTTAAGAAATCCGGGTTAAAGCGGTTTTAATCCGATTGATTTGATACTGGCACAGTTCTATGGAGTCTGTATCTTCCTTGACATACTTACAGATTTTTGTCATACTTTTTTAGTGATGCGGAAAACAGGCAGAAATAAAACTAAAAAACCGGCCATATCCTATAAGACAATTTTGGGCTTGAAGAGAGCTCCATTTTCGCCTCAGGTCGACAAAGAATTTTACCATGCCTTTCCGTCATTTGTACAACGATTGCAAGTGCTGAAGCAACTTGTTCAAGGCAGCGACTTTCTGATTTTGGTCATCGGTGAACAAGGGAGTGGTAAAACAACGTTGCTGAACCAGTTTATAGCTTCTGCTGATGACAACTGGCGCACCTGCAGAATCCGTCCACATTCCAAAACGGATACCGGTAGTGCCCCATTTTTAGAGAACCTCAACGGACGTCCTGCCTTCATATTATCGGACAAACAACCGCCGATCGTGATGATTGATGATGCACATGAACTCACGGGGATTGAATTGAAGTATCTTTTACAGGAAACTCGGTCTCCCGGAAGCGAACGCAAGCCAAAAAGGCTGGTCCTTTTCTGCGAACCGCGCATCAAGACGGCATTGAATACCCTTACCGAGTCAATGACAAAAGAAATCGTTATCAATAAGATTTACATGTCTCCGATAAACGAAGCAGAAGCTGCCGTATACCTGCTCCATAGGCTCGACATTGCAGGATTCACAGGGAAGAACCCTTTCCGGCCGTCGGACATCAGAGCGATATGCCGTGCTTCAGACGGCCTCCCGGGCCTGATTAATGAAAAAGCGCATAAGCTGCTGCTCAGAAAATTTTATAAAAAAAAGGTGGTGCGTGATTCTTTCCGGATATCCAGTTTGTTTAGGATTCGAACATTTGGTTTGGTCACCAGCGGAATTGTGGTGCTCTGTCTTGCCATATTTCTGTTGTTCCAGAATCGCAGCACCCCCAAACCTGTCTCTGAAAAATTTCCCAAACCTGGCGCCAAAATTCAAATTGAGGATAATAGAAGAAAAACTGCTGAAAGACCTTCTGCCGTCCATGAAGTTCCCATTCCTGATAAAAGTGTTGAAAAAAGCGTCCAGGCACCTGTAACACCAAAAGAAACAGTGAAAAAACCCGAACCAATATCTTTAACAAAGGCAAGGGCAGTAAAAAAAGAGAGCGGCATATCATCTTCCGGTCTAAAGGAAAAAGTTAAAGAAAACGGAAAAAAAACTTTAAGTGCGGTAATAATGGAGAAGGGAATCTATCGCGAAAGCTGGATTCTGGCCCAAAAACCGTCCCATTACACAATACAGATTCTCGGTGTACGAGATGAAAAGTCGGTTCTTAAATTCGTCGAAAAACATCGGCTCTGGAACCAGGCTGCATATTTTAAAACTGATTACAAGGGTAAGAACTGGTTTTCCTTGCTTTACGGCATTTATTTAACCAAAAAAGAAGCATTGTCAGCAAAAGAGAAATTACCGGAAGAGATCCGCAAGTCGTCACCATGGATCCGAAAAATATCATCTGTACATGATGCGATCAAAAAGAATAAAAAAAACAATAATTAACCCGGATTTCTGTAATTTCTCAATAAGTTCTGGAGTATTAGATGATAAAGTCGACTCACCAGTGGGTTCAAACAATTTATTGAGAAGTTACAGTGTGTCTGTTAAGGTGCTTGCTGTTACTCGATTTGGCTATTTCCGGAAGCATCCTGGAAGATATTTAAGCCTAAGTAGATATAGTGAAGGCCGGATGCTATGGTAAACCCGGCCGTAAGCCAGAACAGCGACCATCTAATTGTGTGAGCATCTGGAATCTGCGGGTTAAGAAGGGATATAAAAATAGTCAATACCTGGACAAACGTCGTGCATTTACTGACAAGGGTCGGCTTCACTTTAATATGTATACCCGCGATTGTAAAAAGGGCGATTCCAATTACGATCAGTATATCGCGGCTGAGTACTATAACCGTCAGCCAAGGGGGAATGATTTTAAGAACGGCCAGACATACAAAAGCAGAAGTCAATAAAAGCTTATCTGCGATGGGATCAAGATAAGCGCCCAACACACTGTACTGGTTAAAATGCCTTGCCAACAGGCCATCCAGCCCGTCGCTGATTGCTGCAATGGTAAAAACTAAAAGCGCATAGGAAAACAAATTTTTCAGCAGGAAAATTACGAAAAGGGGTGTAAGGAGTATCCTGAAAATTGTTAAAATATTTGGAAAATTTATTGTCAATTTAGTGGTCTCGTTAAAAAATTGATGGATTCGTATTATTTTAGCTTTATGAAACAACGAGGCTAAAAAACATTATCGCATTCAGGTGGTCCGGTTTTAAACCGTGTCAAACTCGTGCATAAGTGAGCGTAAAGAAAGAACAGGTGCTATCCTGTATATAAAAGCCGATTAAATGCGCATATTGTTTAACTCACAGGTAAAATTTGCTATTTTGCTGTTCTTTCTTAACGCTCTCTAATACACTCAAACAGTGACCC
>SDBS01005136.1_pt1 | contig 12799 bp, 7 predicted proteins | sample 2277091 | NCBI WGS metagenome assembly SDBS01 (sample SAMN10404972, study PRJNA504765) | marine sediment metagenome | isolation source: marine sediment core GS10_PC15, 163 cmbsf | place: Arctic Ocean: Southern Knipovich Ridge | collected 2010 | reverse complement strand
AGCGTTTCCATAGTTCTTACCACGGCGGGGTCATTATCACTCTTGCAGGTTCCATCACTGAAACAAACAAGGTCCGATTGGACAAAGTGAACAGCCGCGGACTCTCCAGAACCTGATTTTGGTTCCTTCTTAGAGAGTAAGGACTTCCCTTGAGAAAGCTTCTTCTTTCGGGCTTTAAGTCGCGCACGTCGATTAGTTGTTCCTCGAACAACTGACCTAGTCCACATACCTAGTCCTTGCATACAATTTCATGTTGATGGGAATATAAGAACTCATACATTTTTTTATGAAGGAGGGTGTCAAAATGATGAGAGAAGAGCAGCACATCACAAAATGAACAATGTATTCTCAATGTAGGAACACTAGAAAGTGTGTCCAGCCAAGAAGTAAGGTTTCTTGTATCCAAACCATTTCCCTTAAAGGGGAACAATTCCATCTTTTGCAGAAGGTGTTTTAATTGCGTATTGGAGTCAATCTGTATCCATCAGTAGGTGGCAGTGGACATCTAGCCACAAGACTTGGTCAACACTTGGTCCAAAAAGGACATATTTTACACTTCATCACCTATCAGAGACCTTTCTCCATGATGTGGCAACAAACGAAAGGAATCCACGTAGACCTTGTAGATAGATTCGACTATCCGCTCTTCAAAGCAGTAGGGCCTCCATATACAATGGCATTGACTTCAAAAATCATCAAAGTGGTAAAAAGATCTGAACTAGACTTGATACACTCACATTACGCAATACCTCACGCCATGGCAGCCTACATGGCTCGCGAGATAGTCAAGATTCCCTATGTTGTAACATTGCATGGGTCGGATGTTCACACCTTAGGTCTCGACCCCGCTTACAAACCGGTTGTGAAGCACACTGTTGAACAAGCAAATGGTGTGAGTGCAGTGTCGGAATTTCTGAAAAAGAAAGCTCATGAAGAATTGGGAATTGAGAGAGAGATTCACGTCATTCCAAACTTTATCGATACAACAATTTTTTCGCAAGTCACCGGTGTCAGATTAGTTGTTGAGAGCGGATGCGTTTCGTTAAGAAAGGAAGAAGATGCCTTCGAGATTAGCCCTGATGATAAAATAATCCTCCACGCGTCAAACTTTAGAACTGTCAAGCGTGTTGTTCAACTTGTTGAAACAATGAAAATTGTAGTAGATGCCAATCCGAATGCAAGACTTGTCATAGCTGGTGACGGACCTACACGAATCGAAGTTGAACGAAAGATAGAGGAATTGAAATTATGCAATAACATCCACTTACTTGGCATTAAGAGTAATATGCAGGAGATTATGTGCTCTGCTGATGTTTTTGTTCTGAATTCAACATTAGAAGGAATGCCACTTGTTCTCCTTGAAGCAATGTCTTGTAAGCTACCGGTGCTTACCACTCCAGCGGGAGGTATTCCCGAGTTAGTTCGTCCTGGAAAGGATGGAGTTGTAACCAAGGGTTATGAAAAAGAAGAATTTGCTGAAGAATTGCTCAAATTGCTTGAAAACGAAAGTGCAAGAAAGAAATTTGGACAGGCAGGACTTGCCCGGGTTGAGGATAAATTCACAGCAGAGAGAATAGTATCGATGTACGAAAAGGTCTTTGAAGAAGCAACAGGAAAATAATTGGAGGATGCTTACTTGGCTCCCAGTGTTAATACCGTATATCACGATTTCATCTGGAAGGGAGAGAATGAGAAGCTAGCTGAGAAACTATACAGCTCCCCTCCTATCACTCTTGATGGATTTGCTGAACGAACTGCAAACCTGCTTAAACAATATACCAATACATTGTGGCACATCGATGAGAAAATGGATCTCCTTGAGAAAGCTCTGATTTCAGCAAATAGAGAATTTGGAAGTTTAACACCAGAGGTGAAATCTTCTATCGAATTACTGAAAGATGGTGCTGTGGAATCAGCTCATCAAACAGTTGTACTTGGGGGACCAGCCTATATTCTCAACAAACCAATAACAGCAAAACGGATAGCAGAATTGTGTGCTGAAAAAGATGTTAATCTTTCAACATATTTCTGTGTAGCAGATTATGATATAGTCCAACCAGAGTTAACCAATATCCGTGTACCCGTTTTTGGCAAGGGCGGAACACTAGTGAGTTTACCTGTTCCACAAGGATTTGAACATTCACCAGTCAATATACTTCCACTACCTGGGAATGACTGGTATAATCATGTAGAAGAAGAGATTCGCAATAGTTACAGGCCTATGATCAAAGCACTTGAAGGAGCATCGCGTAGCTTAATCAATGAGCGACTAGAACAGGCGCTCTCAATCACTAGGTGGAGCTATAACAACTCATCAACATTTGGCGAGTGGGTAAAACGGATTCTTGGTAGACTGTTCAATACTGAGGGTAATTTAGGAGTTCCACTTGTTCCTGCGTCACATCCAAAAATTCGAGAACTTCTGATAGAAGGTTTGGAATTTCTGCTCGCTCGTGAAAATCGAGAACGATTCCTGAAGACAATCAACCAGATAACTACTGAGATTACCGATGCAGGCTTCAATCCTGGCATGGGAAGAAGAAGCCAAGACTATGTACCATTCTATTATGAATGTACCAATAAAGAATGCAATAGTTCTCGAACAGAACTTCGCTATGAGGATCAAGGAAATACTGCATTATTAACTGGAAAATGTCCCTCCTGTTCCGAGCCTATTGAGATTGAAACATCAACAGATAGTCCATACCTTGGTGAAGTGGGACAGCAACTATCTCTAAGAGTAGACTCAAGACAGATGGCTATTGATACAATTATTCCAACAGTTGTGCATGTTGGAGGTCCCGGTGAAGCCGCATATTATTCCCAAGTCATTCCAGCTGCACAGGCTATGTCAATTCCATTTCCTCTATTTGCTAGATATCCAAGAGCGTACTTCAACACACCTTGGAACGAGAAATTAGCACGGGATTTGGAAGAAAAAGGAAATACAGTTCTTCATAGAAGAGAGATGTTTAGTCTTAGTGGTAAAGTCTCTAGATATAGAAAGAAGAATCGTTTTGATGATATGAATGAAGCACTTTCAAATCTAAATAGTCTGATTCTCGAAACACACTCCAAACTTAATCAAGAACATGATGAACTCGAAGCTGAGATTGCAGGAAAGAAAGGAAAAGAAACTGAGAGTCTACTGAATCATAAATTCGATATTGAACGGTATCTGAGTTGGACTTTTGGTCAATTCACAGAAGGAAAGCTTGGACAGGAGTCCTCGTGGTCATGGATTGAGTGGGCGATAAATTCAGGTTTTGGCGATCTGTTAGGACCTTACGAAAGAGCATATGTTGGTCAAATGAAGAATGGAGCAACAATGTTCATCAATTTCACGGTGTAAGAGAAGGGGACAGCTGTCAAAAAAGCTAGACATTTTATTATCGGTGTTTATATAATTAGAATAGAACAGTAAGGTGTAGAGTTGATTTAGGACAAGAACCAAGTCCATGAACTAACTCTACAGTCGCCGCGAGTTGCACGGAGACACAAAACGCCTGTTGGAGGGGCCATAAGACATAGCAAATCTCCAAGATTTGCATAATGCAACCTCAATGAATCAGGAACCGAACATCGACATGGAATGTGATATCCAAGTTTGTATAAGTTTCGGGTAACAGTGAGAAGACATTGGGAATGTCCCAATGTTTCAAGCCGCATTAACCTATTTCTTTGACCATGAGCTTGCCTAGTTTTTCTATACCTTCAGCAATCACATCGCTTGTTGCATAAGAAAATCCTAACCGCATTGTATTGTCTTCAGGCACACTGGCAATGATATCATTACCATCCTCAGTGAGTCTGTGACCAACAATTGGATAGAATGGAGCCCCAGGCACGTAAAGAATGTCATTGGGGATGGCAACCCGCTCCATAAACGCACTAGAGTTGAAGTTCGGATCCTCACTTTTCCACCATATGAAGAAACCACCAGTTGGGTCAGTTCGTGCGCCTGGTGGGAAGAATTCATCCATTGCCTTAGCCATTGCTTCATAGCGTTCCTTGTACTTTGGGACGCTTACCTTCATGGCTTGGTCAATATACTTGGAATAGTATTCGTCCAGGATACGCTGAACCAAAGTTGCTGTACAAAGGTCAAGGTAGCCTTTATCCTTGAGAACTTGTTCTCGGACATTTTCAGGTAATACCGAATAACCCACTCTCAAGACTGCTGCTTCCTTGCTACTGGTACCAAGGTAAGCAACTCTATTATTCTCCTTGTCAAGAGTTTTGATTGCTTTCAGATTATTCTTGAATTGTATTTCTGCGTATGCTGAATCCTCTAGAAGTAGGATGTTGTGACTCTCACAGATATCGAAGAGGGCTTGGCGTCTACTCATTGGTAACGTTGTACCCTTTGGATTATCACTATCAGGAACCACATAGAGAAGATCAGGAACCTTTCCAAATTTGATCTTTGAAAGATGAACGGCACGTTCTACTTGTTCAGGAAGGATACCATCATTATCAGTGTCTACTGTTAGAACTCTAGCTCCAAGTTTGACTGCAGGAACTAGAAAACCCAAGTATGCTGGGGATGGTGTTATGATTACATCACCTGGATCAATCAGGGTATCGAGGATAGCATACAGAGCCTGCTGAGACCCATTGGTAATTGTAACGTGATCCCATTCATCCTCGTTAATAGGAATCTTACGAACATTACAGAGCCTTTTCGCAAGGGTTTTACGGAACCAAGGTTGTCCACCTGTGGGACCATAATTGAAATCATCAAGTGCTAGTTTGGAATCCTCTTTGTACCTGTTACTGAGATCAATCATAATGTCTGCAAAGATATCGGTAGGCATGATGCCGGGTTTCCCGCCACCAAAATAGTACTTCACCTTGTATTTGAGCAAGGATCTAATTTGTGATTCCTCGATAAAATTCGTCCATGTTGCAAAGTTATAACCGCGTTCATTTGCCAACGAAAACAACTCCGGAAATTTCTGTGCTATCTAGAAGCATGCACACTTCTGTACATGATATGAATGAGTTCTCCTTTAGATGTTTCTGATTGGTCGTGGTTTGAGAGTCCTCATTTGGTCTATGATGTACACTAATGTTCGTTCAAATTGGGCATATTTTCAAATTTGTAACTATCGAATTTCGGAGGTAATGGAAGCTGCGGCGGCCGCGGGATCAGGAGCCTCAATTATTGATCGAGCAGCTATCACAAAGCTAGCTCCAGCATCAATAGCATCCCGTGCGCTTCCACCCTGAGCTCCGACACCAGGACAGATAATTGGAATCTCATCACCCAATACAGCACGAATCTCTCGGATCTTTTCTGGGTGGGTAGCTCCTACTATTATTCCATCCACATCCCAGAGCCTAGCTTGTCTAGCAAATCGCATATAGAGGGGTTCAGCTTTCTTGGCTTTATCATCAGGAGCTATAGTAAGACCGTAGCCGTCTTTTGCCGCAGGATGTGACATGTAACAAAGTGTGATTATACCCCGTTTCCTATTTGTGGCAGCTTCAAATACACTATCGAGACCACCCTCCATTCCAACAAAGGGATTCACAATAATCGCGTCAAATCCAGCATCGAAGTAGTACTTTGTAATTACCTTGTTTGTATTGCCAATATCATTCAACTTACAGTCTACAATGGCAGTAAGACCTTCATCGTGGATCTTGTCTACAATTCTTGGGATTCCCTCAGAAAGTCCAAGAGGGAGAATTAGATGTCGGTTTATCTTGAATGCCACAGCATGTTCTGCAGTCTGTGAAATTACTTGAAGGGCCGCTTGTTCAAGACGGTCCCGTTCGGTCCTCATTGTTGCTGAATCTCTGCTACTCAAATCAGCTACAAAATCAAGACCAATAATTAGTTTACTTTTCCTAACGAAACTAGACGCGGTTAGCTTACGTTTGTACAAAATGCTCACTCCTCAATCCCTGAAGCTCTATTTGTCAACAGAGCGATTAGCCCAAGCAATGAGACCTTTCCAAATAAATCCTCGTTATATGAAATTATTACCTGTTCAGTTTGGGTTTTGCAGTAGTTTCCCCCAGAAATGAGAATAACAAAGGGCCAATATCAGGTCCAGTAGGTTTCGATTGAATTATTTGCTTGATTTACGTACGGGTCTCCTTCAGATTTGTTTCGCTCACTCATAGTTCTGTACCGAAGGTCTGAACTCATTACAGTTCCGACAACAATACCCAGAGCTAAGCCTTGGACACCACCTAATAGATACCCACCTATAGAGAACAATAGGGAGCAACTTACATAGAAAAAAAGCAGTAGAATGTCGAATTCCTTCTTATGATCCTGATATATTCTGAGTTTGTACTCTTGCCGAGTGTTCTGAAACCCCTATCGTTCGATGAAGACATGGTCATTTCTTCTTAAACGCGTGCACACGACTTTTGCGAGTATATGCATATACTTCGATAATTGCCGCACCAGAGAATGCAACCAAGAAATCTATCCAATCAGGTACTCCGATGACAGTAATGAAGAAAGGCGCCAAGAGCAATACTACCATAACCGTACCAGACCCACAGACCAAAAGGGATACCAGTTGAGAGGTTCTCGTATTGATAGCAATAGGGTCATCAATTCGCTGCTCAAAATACATTTTCCCTTTTGGAGTAAGAATTATTGTTGCTACACCCACATAAATCCATACAGCAAGCACATATAGAACAAAGTAGATATTATAGAATACTAAACTCATGTATCTTTCAATCCTTCTTTGTCAATTTCTATATTTTGAAACGAAAACAGAATCACCCTTGTTCCTCCATTCAATTTCTTGATGTTCTCAAATGAATGTACGATATTCCCCAATCAGAATCACTATCTTGAGATAATTGAACGAACATTGAAACCTTTCCAAATAAATCCTCGTCATAGAAAAATTTGCTGACAAATGGTTGGAATTCAATCTGTCCCGAACTTCTGAACTGAATTCAGGGCGATAATTAAAATGTAATCAATTGAGAGACCAAATGCCATGTATAGGTTCACTGCTGCAGGTTGAAAACAAAGCCACCACATCCAAAGGCAGAGAAATGGGGGAATGGTACTAATAAGAACAAACAATCCATTGAGATATATTGGCCGCCCAACACAGAAACGTGCCCATCGAGAGGTTGACAATAGTTCTTGATTAGATTCCACATTTATGCGTGTTTGGATAACGCTTGATTCAATTTTTGATGAGAGAATTGCTTCTGGTTAATATTGCAGCAAATACGATCGAGAGAATTATCACAGCTTCTTTGTACATTGTAAATCACCACCCACCATTGCTGTTGCATGGCACTCACGACTCCTGCTGCGGCACCACTTCCTGTAAACAAGAATCCAATGATTACATCTTTTTTCTTTTTTCCTGAATCGATTTCAGCATCTTTCGTGCTTCTATTCCAACCTCATCTTCATCAACAGAAAACGAATTAAGAATCTCGACAATAGATTCATCCTCAAGTTTTCTTTGTTGCCGGATTCTAAGAATTATACTTCGGAAATCCGTGCTTGGTTGAGAAGAATTTCTCATTTCAGAGTGAATTAATGAAATTAATCCTGAAACATTTCCAGAAGTTTCATTCTTTGCAGAAGGCACTAGGAACCAAATCACAAACGATGCGATTGTGATATTTACTGCCCAAAAAATATCACCAATAATCAGTGAAACTATTAACACAGCCAAAAGACACATGAGGACAATGTATTTTGTCCATATCCTATATCTTTCATATCTATTATTTGAGCATTTTTCTGAATCCATTATATTTCACCATTTTATAATTATAGTGACTGTAAAAAGTGCCAAACCATGAGCCCACCAAATATCAGTAATGCACCGCATATTATTAGTGTACCCCATCTACATTTCCAGTTATATGTTTCTTCAATCCATGGCATCCAAATTCCTGCGCCCATGAGATGAATACCGAAAACTGCACCAAGCAATACAGATGTGGTTACGGATAGGACATTTTTCAGCGACTTCCATCCTAGAAGCAATGACAACGTCACAATGAACAACATGAAATACTTAGCCGCAGCTGCTCCGTGAGTTATAGAACCATCTGCTACTTGAGGCTCGATTATTGATATTGGAGCAACATATGCAATTATAGTAAGTGCCACAGCTACACCGAGCGCAATACCCGCATACGGATTTGCTGGATTTACTGTTGTCACCATATCGAATATATTTATTGCAACTACAGCTGATTGTATTAATCCAGCAAATATTGTTGCAAAAATAAAATTCTGTATTCCTGCAAGGAAATCATCCACGCTAGAATCAGCACCTGCATTCAATGTAACTAAGTTCCTATCTCCCAGTAAATCTAAAGTAAAGTGGATTAGCTGACTGAAACCAGAGAATTGAAAATCAATAACCATGTGACATACTGGCCAGAAATTCTCCAGAAGCCAATAAATGAGAAGATTGTTCTGAATGAAAAGTAATCCAATGTTGAGAGGATCAGCAATAGTTGTGTCATCGGGATTACCATTCCCTGCAGGTGTTGCATCAGCATACATGGGCGCAGAATTTGTATCAAGTCCCTCACTGACCTTGATATTGTGAAGGCGAAGGTCGGAGAGGGTGTAGTGTGAGTATCGTTGCGCACGAATCACGATGTACTTGATGATCCTCTGAGGATTCACTACTGACCCCAGGTCTCCTGACTGCACGCCCTCAATATCGTACTTCACATGGCCTTGATGGACCCATAATTTCCCGGTCCGATGAATGGACGAGTAGATGTACCCAGTGGTGTCAGCCGCAGACCCTCCACCCTCGGGGTAGTATCTCACATGGAAATAGCCCTTGGTGGACCCTGCCCACGAATCTCCAGTATAGACCATCATAACAATCTGCATGTTCTCATCAAAGAGTGCAATATACATTACTCCCATCTGTGAGCTGTATTGTTGAGCAAGCTCTAGTTCCACAGAGAACTCACTCAAGTCCTGTAATTCAAAGGGTTTACTCAAGACATGGACAAAATTAGGCCCATGCCAACCAGTGGGACTACTAGGGATAGCAGAGGGATATAGATAACCTGACCCTACTGCGAGCTCACCAGATGTGGTTGTACCCCAAGGAAAGCTATTGTCAAGTGGAAAATTGTCATTATCAGAACAATCGTCAACAAATGGTGGGGGTGCCATCCGTTTATTTGGATCTGCAACTACATTGATGTCTTGAATCCTCATATCGGCAATCTGAGAATTAGAATACTTGTAACCTAACAGTACGACATACTTGATGACTCTTGAAGCATTGTAACATTCTGCAATAGGAACGCCGCTTCCAGAACCATCAATCGTTGAATAAATACCACCTTGGTCACCTGTTGATTCATCCCACCACAGTTTCCCAGTCTTTTCAAATGAACCCTGTATGTTGATTATTTGTTGATTAGCGCTACCACCGTTTTGTGGGTAGAAGTACACATAGAAGTATCCTTTATCATCTCCTGCCCAAGAGTCGCCCCACAATACACGCATAACAATCTGTTTATTCTCGTCAAAGAGTAAAACATACATTCTGCCCAGTGGTTGGACGGAAGTTTGCACTATCCCTCCTTTAGCTGAAAACTCAGTTAATTGGTAGAGTCTGAAAGGTCGATCAAGCACATGAACGTAATTCGGACCATGCCAACCTGTGCCAGATTCAACATTTGATAGTGTCATGTAACTTTCACCAGCTGGAACTGAAAATGCTCCATTAGCAGAAGTTCCATATCCAAAATCTAAGTCACGATAGAAATTATTCATATCATTGCTGTTGTCATGGAATACAGTATACTCGGATGCGGCGTAGCTCAATCGAATATTGTAGATTCGTTCATCATGTTCAGCTCGCCAGCCATAACGGTAGCTGCTAATTCCCACATACTTGATTAGCCGCTCTACATTCAAGTAATTCTTTTTCAAAAAGATCTGATCACTATTTCCAGGCGTCTTCCAATGCAATCCAATTTCAGTATCGTATCGCACTGTGACAACACCGTTTATATCACCTGTGAAAATGTCAGATTGACATTTTGTAGCTACACCAGCTTCAGTATAGTAAATCACACTAAAGTATTGCTTGTCACCACCCGTTTCAATATCCCAGTCATCAGCAATCATCAATGAGAGAGTAATATGCATATTCTCATCGTACAAATTAACACAAGTCTGTGCTTTTCTGAGACCATTAGGACCATGAATGAATGATAGATTTGCTGAGAATGAACCTAAATCTCTCAACTTGAAGTAAGATGGTAGAGTCTGAATGAAAGTTGGACCATGCCAATCAGATCCATCCCCTGGAATAGATGTGATTGTGTAATATTCACCATTTGTGGACAAGGTTCCAGTAGAACTTGGATATGGAATTGAAGGAACATTTGAAGTATATTCATAGTCACTTCTAACCGCTGAATCAGTCCATAGACCACCAGTCCTTGCAGGGTCTCTCCCCACAACCGGTTCACCCCAAACTCCATTTACTTTTTGGTTCATCATATAGGTACCCATTGGTGCGATTGATCGCAAAGAAAGACTGTCGATTTCAGTAACACCGTATGCATCTATAGTAGGTCCGCTAGCAGTAATGTTGATAGTGACAATGTGGTTGATAAACCCATAATCACCAAAGGTAACCATGCCAGAATAGGTTCCTCCTGAGAATAGGTGAGGACCATTCTCCCAGTGACCACCAGTTGCTGCAGCCGCACTCATATAGAATGTACTACATGATTCAGGACCAACGGGAGGATCATCAATGATAGGTTCTGGGTCGGGATTAGGTTCAGGAGGTTCATCCGGATCGGGAATGGGATCATCAACGACCCATTCAGCCTCGTAATAATAATTCCTAATATAAGTAATATAGCAACTGTAAAATGGAAGGACAACAAGATCAGTCCCTGTCCAATATATCGTAAAATAATCTCTGAGAACATCATCAATGTCAGATGGTAATTCACCAAACTCTGAAACATCGTTTAATATGTCTTCTACTGCGTATCTGTAGACTCTATGGGTATCAGTATAAGTATCACTATAAGTTTCTTCGATAGTTTCAATCTGATCAAGAATGATCTGCTCAAAATCCATGATATGGATACTTTCTCCTGCTTCTATCAATTCCTTTGCTGCAGTTAATTCTGAAGTACGATATTGCTCTACTTCCTCAGCATCAACACCAAGTGCGAGCATAACAGTAGTAGTGATTTCAACATTGGTAACTTCTGCAGGTCGTGCACCAGGAACAGTGTACAACTTCTCTCCAGAGTCCCCATCACCATATCTGATGATATTACGACTGTAGCACGATGTGAATAGGTGCATGATAGCCTTGGACTCTGTAATAATCTCAGCCATCGTTCTCCAGGATGTCAAACGGTTTCCAGTTACAATACCTATGGGACCTCCGTGTGAAACATAGATTACAATTCTGTCAGTGATTGACTCTACAATGTAGGGGTCACTGGTTTTTATCACACTGATTCGGTCTGTGAAGAATGGATCGTCATGAATGAATTCATTCAATCGGGCTAATAGATCGTTAGTTGCCCAATCAGAATCACTATCCGGAGATAACTGAACGATAGTGACTCCAGGTCCAGCATTTGCCGCATCAGCAGTCCAAGCTGTAGCCGCTACAAGCTGCATAAGAAGAACTGCTGTTACAAAAACGGAACATAGTAAAATCACTCTTTTTCTGGTAAAATAACTGTTTAATCTCAAATCCAATTTCTCCACTCAATTGCTTAATACCTACCAAGATACTATTACATAGTTGATTACGGGAGTATATAATACACTCTGAAAATCAACCCCTTTTGTAGAACGCTTTCTAGTAACTTCATTCGCTGTTTTGGGACATTGTAAGAAGAGAACTAGCCTTTGATAACCAAGCAAATTAAGTTTCGTACAGATTGCGAAAATTCTATTATTAGAAGTCTTAACAAACGGTCACAGGAAATACACAAGGAATCAGGTCAATAAAATATATTTCAACAGTTAGTTAACGTTAACAAGTGTCCAATACTGACCAATTTTAGTACAATGAAATTTTATCTTCTTCAGCGCAAACTTATATCTGTTTCACGAAATGAGATTGTTGGAGAGTATAGATTGAGTCCTGATTGGTTGGCTTCACGAGTTTCAGTTGTGATTATGGGAATTATAGGTCCAATCTATTTCTTCTTGCTTATGTTGTTCATTCCACAGATGACACCATTTGGAGACCCATGGTTAGACTTTCTATTCCACTTCGTTGTGGCTCCTACTGTATTCTCAATTCCATGGATTGGAACAATATACTATCAACGATACAGATTAGCAAATACTATCCATATCATGGATGAAACCATTACTGCAGTCCCACTACGTTGGAGAGTATTTTACGGAGCAAATGCCGCATTCATACTGATGATCTTCATTCTCCCAATGGCCGCTCCTATCATTGCACTCATCGAAGGACTCGTTGTTGCTGGACATGTCTTCTATCGTGTGGGAGTCGGAAAATTAGGCGGGGGAAAACCTGCAGCATTCCTTGGTGTAATTGTTGCAATTGGATTGTGCATATTACCGGCCTTAGTAATGTTAGAATTCTTTCCAATGTATATCGATCTGTGGGCAACCATTCTCCAAAATTGGACAGACTTTTGGTTGAATATTACATACGGCGTTGCTCAGTGCCTTGTCAATGCGTTGAGTTTTGGAGCTCCGGTCTACTTCATCTATTTTGGAGCTAAAGAATACGACAAGGGTCTCTATGGAGAAGTATACACCAAAACCCCTACATCGTGGATTAGA
>SDBS01005135.1_pt1 | contig 12802 bp, 9 predicted proteins | sample 2277091 | NCBI WGS metagenome assembly SDBS01 (sample SAMN10404972, study PRJNA504765) | marine sediment metagenome | isolation source: marine sediment core GS10_PC15, 163 cmbsf | place: Arctic Ocean: Southern Knipovich Ridge | collected 2010 | reverse complement strand
AGATCTCGTTCAGATTTTCCTGAATCTCTTTGCTCTCATCATCCACCACGCGGAAAATAAGGTCAGGGGGCAGATCCTGCTGAATCACTTCCAGTTTCTTTTTGGCGGTCCGGGCCACCTTCAGTGTGCTCATCCCCTTTTCCTTGGTGATCGTCACACGGATTGTTGGCTGCCCATTGATCCGATTGATGCTGTAGATCTCTTTAAAGGAGGGAAGAATTTCTGCGACATCCCTCAATTTAACCGGATTGGTTCCGGAACGAGCCACAACAATATCCCCCAGCTCTCTGATCCCTTTCACAGGATCACTGACTTTAAAAATGAACTCCTGGCTCCCTTTTTTCACTGTCCCTGCAGGATACGTGCGGAGACTCTGGCGGAGTGCACTGCTGATTGTGTAGGGATGAATACTGAGGGCTTTGAGTTTATTCTCATCCAGAAGAATTTGTATCTCGGGATCGGCACCACCTGTCACATCGATACTCGCAATCCCCTTAGTGGAGCCTATTCCAATTTCTATCTTGTCCTTGACAAGTTCTCTTAGCTTATGCAGAGAGTAATCTCCTGAGATGGTGTACTGGAGGAAAGGATTAACACGGAAATCTTCTGGAACATAGAACCTAATTCTCGGGATGACATCGTAGGGCAAATTTTCTCTGACCTCCGATATCTTTTCACGGAGAGCAAGCCGTACAAATTCCATGTTCGTCTTCTTGTCAAACTCCAGTGTGATCCGAGAATTTCCTATACTTGAAGATGAAGTGATCTTGCGGACGTCTTTTACAGTCACCACTTTCTCTTCCAGAGGGGCCGTGATCTCCGTCTGCATGATTTCAGGCGCCACACCAAACCAAGATGTGACTATGTCGAGCTGAGGAAATTCCTGCCTCTGGGCCATTTCGATGGGGATATTAAAAAATGAGTAGACACCCAAAACCATTAAGACCAAAAAAACCATGGCCGTTGCAATCGGCCTTTCAACAAAAAGTTTCATGATGTCTTTTTCTCGGACAGCTCATACGCCAGAGGAATGAGGATAAGCGTTAAAAATGTGGCGAGCATCAAACCTCCGATAACAGAGATGGCCAAAGGCTGCTGGAGCTCTGCGCCTTTCCCTAAACCCAGGGACATGGGAAAAAGTCCCAGGATCGTTGTAACTGTTGTCATCAGAATAGGCCTCAAACGGACGCGGCTGGCCTCCATGATGGCCTCCCGAACAGCCAATCCCCTTTTCCTCAACTGATTGGTATAGTCAACCTTGACGATGGCGTCATTGACCACAATTCCCGCTATAACCACCATGCCTATGATAGAAATGACATTTAATGTCTGCCCGGTTATAAGCAGGGCCCAAACGGCACCTGTTATTCCCATAGGCAGCGTAAAGAGAATAAGAAAAGGATGTCGCAGCGACTCGAACTGGGCCGCCATGATCATATACACAAGCAGGACCGCAAGACTGAAGGCAAAGATCAAACTGCGAAAAGATTTTGTCATCTCTTCCTGCTCCCCGGAAATTTCAATCCTGTAGTTTGGAGGCAGCTCCAGCTCCTCAATCTTTTCTTTAATCTTGGGTACAACCTGGCTCATTTTAGCACCCTTGAGATTGGCCGTCACCACAACCTCTCTCTGCTGGTTCTCCCTCCTGATTTCATTGGGCCCTCGTGCAATTTCATACGTCACGAGTTCTCGCAGAGGGATTAAAGTACCCTGGTGGGGCAGCTGTTCGTCCAGGAGTTTTTCAATGTTTTCTCGCGACTGTTGTTCAAGGCGAACGAGGACATCATATTTCTTCTCGAGTTCCTTAAAATCCGTAGCCTTATTTCCTCTCACCGCATTGACGAGAAACGTTCCGATATCAGAAGGGGAAATATTAAATTTCTCCAGGGCCTCTTTTTTTATTTTGATCAAAAACTCAGGTTTGCCTTCTCCAACAGAGGTATTGATATCCGTTAACTCCGGCATCCGGCTCAATCTTTTAACCAATTCATCAGCCAGTTCGGTCAAACGAAAGAGATCATCCCCTTTAATTTTAAGCCCGACCTCCGCCGAAGAAAACGCCAGAAGCTGAGAAATAGTGGACTGTTCTTTCACAAAAGAATAGTTCAATCGCGGATACTTATCCAGTCTTGCCCGGAGTTCTTCGAGAACGGTATCGATCTCTTTTGAACTAAATAATTCTACATAGATTTTGACCGAATTCAGTGAAATATCTGGATTCAGGCCCTCCATGCCGCTGACAATGCCTATCTGAGAGAAAGTGGCATAGATTGTTTCATTATTTTTCATCCAGGTTTCCAGTTCCTCTACAATGTCTGAAGTCTGCTCCAGGGAATATTCGACAGGCGTCTTCATGTTGATTTCAAAGGAAAACGCATCGGGCTTAGGCATGAGCTCTCTCGGAATTTTTGTAGCCATAAAAAAGGTCAGCATCAAAAACAGAAAAGATACGGTTATCACTTTTCCCTTGTTATCTAAACTCCATATCAGAATCCGGTGATACCTGGCGGAAAATAAATCATAAAAAGAATTGTAACCCTTAAATATCAACCGTATAACCGGTTTCAAGGGCAAGGATAGATAATATCCGATCAGCAGAAACAGCTGGGCCAAAAAACTGAAAATAAAATCCAGAACTTTGACTATGACTTTAAAAATCCATATTATCGATGTCCGCAGTGCCAGGTAGGGATAGGCCAAAACCCGCCATTTTGATTTTTTCTTATTCTCCTCAGGATGTACTGTTTCAGTTTTCTGCTCCTCACCCTCTCTTGTCTTTGAAAATCCCATTTTTCGCGAGGCCAGCATTGGCAGTAGAGTCAGTGACACGATGAGTGATGAGAACATGGCAAAAGTTACAGTGAGAGACTGGTCCTTAAACAGCTGACCGGCCACACCATGCACATAGATGACAGGAAGAAAGACCGAAACAGTCGTCAAAGTTGATGCCGTAACAGCCATGCCTACTTCGTTGGTCCCGACCAAAGCCGCTTCTTGAAGATCCTTCCCTAATCCTCTGTGCCTAAAGATACTCTCCGAGACCACGATCGAATTGTCCACAAGCATCCCCACCCCGAGTGCCAATCCTCCCAGAGACATAATATTCAGAGAAATATTGCAATAATAGAGAAGGTTAAACGTGGCAATGATGGAAATGGGAATAACGCTCGCAATGATGATAGGTGTTTTAAAATCCTGGAGGAAGATGAAGAGCACAATAAATGCCAGGATTCCTCCGAATAGGATGGATTTAAACACCGATGAGATGGCATTTTCGATGTATTTGGCCTGTTCAGAAACGATCATCACATCAATCTCAGGATACTCTTCTTTGATTTCATCCAGCACATCTCTAGCCAACTGTGTGACTTTGACGGTATTCCCACCCGACGCTTTTCTTACAAGAATACCAATACTCTCCGCCCCATTGAGCCGGGTGATGCCCTCTCTTTCTTTAATTGTGTCTATGATCTGGGCCACATCTTTGAGACGGATAACACCTCTCTCCTGCGTTGTCTTCAGGCTGATTTCCCCGATCTCACTCACCCTCTCGTATTCGCCGACTACCCGGAGTGCATACTTGAAACGGCCTTTTTTTATGTTTCCTCCCTGAAGGTTCCGGTTGAAGGCATCAATCCTCCCTGAAATCTGCTGGATGGTAAGACCGTAAAGAGCCAGAAGCTGGGGATTGACTTCAACCTGAATCTCCCTCTCGACACCTCCTGCAATTTCGGCCGAACCTATCCCTTCAATCTGTTCCATCCGGGGTTTTATAAGCTCCTCGGCAAACTCCTTGATCTCCAAGAGCGAGCCCTCTCCCGAGACGGACAAGACTATAATCGGTTTACTCTGTGGATCCAGTGGAATAATTGTCGGATCTTCAACATCTTCCGGCAGTTGAACACTATCCAACTTCTCCCGGGTATGAAGCATCGCAAAATCCATATCCGTCCCCCAGGAGAACTCGAGTTTCATAAAGGACACACCTTCTTTAGAAACAGATTCCACCCTCCGCAATCCTGGAATTCTGGAGACACCAGCCTCCAAACGTCTGGTGATTAGTGTCTCGATTTCCTCGGGAGCTACCCCCGGGTACTGGGTGACAACGGAAAGTCTTGGATAACTGATGTTGGGAAGCAGATCAACGCTCAATTCCCGCAGCGAGACAAATCCCAGAAGAACGATGGCAAGGAAAAACATAAATGTCGTGACAGGTCTTTTGACAAAAAGTTGAGTTATTTTCATGGCATTATAATATTTTTGTACTTTTTATCGATTTACCCTATTCTACTAAATTTGACGTATAAAAGTTTCGAATATTTTCATATTCTCACTAAAAAAAAAGTGCACCTCGCTTTTAATACGTTCATGGGGGACTTCAGCTTACTCGGCACAAATAAACATATCAGGGGAGCAGTACGTAATATTTTATGGTATCATCTATTTAGGAAGATACGTCGATGTCTGCTAAAAAAATTTTTAGATCTTTCGCAATATTTTTTATTATTATTCTTTTTGCTTTGTCTTGCAGTCAAAAAAAGCCGGAATTTTCACCCCAACAGCTGGCAAAATTCAACCTCCTTTCTACAGAAGCCGATATGTTCTATGAGAGTGGAAGTTATGTCTCCTTAAAAAAGGCGTTCGCCATCTATGAAGATCAGCAAACATTCTACAACGCCGCCGCGGTGTATTTCAACGCAGGTCAGGGAAAAAAAGCTTTTCGATTTTATAGTTCTTCCCCAAAATTACCTCAATATTCAAAAAAAGGAGGTCAACATGTTTAAAGATTCTTTAATTAAAAGCGAAAAAGGCATGGGCCGGAAAGCCTTGGCTTTGCCTATCACTATTCTGCTGCACGCTTCACTTGTTGCAGCCATGGTTGTCTTTCCACTGATGAATTCCGGCAATCTTCCCCAGATTGAAGTTTACAGCGCTTTTCTCGCACCTCCTCCTCCCCCCCCACCACCACCTCCTCCTCCTGCAAAAAAGAGCAGGCCCAAACGCGCCAGAACACGCATTAAACCTGTCAAGGCTCGGACCAATTTTACTCCGGGGCAGCTCATTGCTCCAGTCGAGATCCCTGACGAAATCGCCGAAGAAGAACTCATCGATATCGGCGTCGAAGGCGGAGTGGAAGGTGGAGTCGAAGGTGGAGTTATTGGTGGAGTTCTCGGCGGGGTTGTCGGAGGCGTCTTGGGTGGAGTCGTTGGTGAGATCCATGCACCAGTGAGGATCACTGGGGAGACCAAACCTCCAAAGCTTCTCAAGCGTTTTGATCCAATCTACCCTGAAATCGCCCGGCAAGCAAGAATCGAGGGGGTGGTTATTATTGAGGCGACAACCGATATATACGGCCGGGTTCAGTATATTAAAGTGTTGAGATCGATTCCCCTTCTCGATCAGGCTGCCGTCGATGCCGTACGCCAGTGGGTGTACGAACCCATGATCATCAACGGTCGTCCAAGAGGAGTTATTTTTACTGTCACCATCACGTTCACGCTAAAATAGGAAGACTTTCTCTTCTCCGGAAATATTCGAGTGCTTGGTCATCATAATTCGTTATCAAAAAAATAAATTCTTAAAGAAACCAAAAAAAAATGAACATATTATGATTTTTTTTTGCTAGAATAAGCATGAACATCAGCTACCCCTGAATTATTCATAAAAAAGGAGTTTAGTATTATGCCGCTGATTGAAATTCACATGATTGAGGGACGAACGGATGAACAAAAAAAGGCCCTCCTCGCAGCCATCACGGACGCAGTCCACGAATCCATTGGTTCCCCGCTTCCAACCATCCGCGTTTGGATCCAAGAAATGTCCAAGAAGGAGTACATGGTCGCAGGCAGGCTTGCTGAAGAGTACAAGTAAGGTTCTTCCTCCCGATTAGTCGATGCAGTTTATGCAAAGGATTCGAGGATTCAGAACCAATTACTCTTCTTGATCAGTCCAAAATTCTTACTCGAGCGTTTTGAGCAAGAGTGAAATGCCCTTCTACTATAACAATTTCTCCCTCTCTTAGACCTGAATCGGCTTCAATGTTTTCTAAAACCTCGGCAAAATATTCGTTTTCCCGTCCGGTTTCGATATATCTTCTCTTCGCCCTGTCTTCTTCAACGACAAAAACCATTTTTTTTCCACTCCTGACAACAATCGCTTCCTGGGGGACAAGAAGTCTATCCTTAAAAATATCGGCTTCTATCTCCACTTCAGCATGCATTCCCGGTTTAATATTTACGCCAGAATTTAGAATTGAAATAATGACCTTGCATGTTTTATCTTCACTGTTGACAATTGGACTGACTACTTTCACCTTGCCTTTGATCACCTCATTTGGGAAAGCACTAAAAAACAAATCCACTTCCCGTCCAACACGCATCCTCCCGATTTCGCTCTCCAACACTTGGGAATGAACAGTAATACGTTCGGTATTGACAACCGTAAAAAACTCAGAAGCCGCCGTCATCTGCTGCTGTTCTGAGACTTTGATATCTGTGATAATTCCGGAAAATGGAGCTACAATCCTGGTTTTTTCCAAATTCAACTTGGCCTTCTTGACGTTTATCTCCTGCTGTGTCAAACCTTTGGTGGCTGCCATGATATCGTCTTTTTTTTGACCTGATTCAATCATCACGGTCTCAAATTTCTTGAAAGCGTTCTCAAACTCTTCTTCGGAAACAAGGCCTTGTTGATATTGCGTATAAACTCTTTCGTATATCTTTTTTTCATCTTCAATTTTCTTAATAAATGAGGCATTCTCAGAAGTGCTTTTCTCGGCAAACTGGTTATCGAGCATGAGCTCCGAAAGAATTTTTAGCCTTGAGGCCTCAGCCCTCTCGACTTCTAGTTGGAATTCCCTGTTGTCCAACTCAACCAGCAGTTCGCCTTTCTGAACAGATTGGCCTTCCTTGACATGCAACACTCCAACTTTCCCGCTGACTTCAGTTTTTACAACAGTAATTCGATCGGTCACGGCCTCTCCCGGAGATCTCAGTCTGATGACAAGCTCCCCACGCTTTACAGTTTTCACTTTTACAGGCAGTGGAGCGTCTGCCGTTTCAACAACCTTCTCCGAAATGCTTTCTGTTGTCTCTTCCTCAGAAGAGAAAAGGCCCTGCTTCACAACCAGAAAATAGATCAGAGATCCAGATAAAACCACGGCTAAAAAAAGAAAGAGAACTTTCTTCGGAAAAATCATTCTTCCACTCCTCTTTGGTCAAATTTATCTCAAAAATGTTTCGACTCTCATTAATATATACGACAAGATATTAAAATCGTGTCATTTTTATTTACTATTCTTCTCCAGATTAGTTGATACAAAGGATTCAAGGGTTCTGAACTCCTGGTTTAGCGCATGTCAGTCTTTTTGCTACGTTGTATCCCATGTCCCACTGGAAAGCATCCGGGTATGGACACTGGAAGTTTACCGCAAATATCAATTTCTCCGAATATGGCCTTTGCAGCCATTCTCTGTGCCTGAGGGGATGGCCTGTAGGCACAAAGGTAGGCATTGACATCTGGAAAGTGTCTCAAGTAATAGGGGCTTCCGAATGAAATGACCATTACTGAAATATTTTTTGCTACGATTCTGTGGATAAGGTCAACCTGTCTTTCATTTAATCCAATACTCCCCTTTCCCGATCTCAGGCTGGAAAAAAGAGCGATCACCAACACATCCACATCCACGGCTTTTTGTATGGCTCTTTCCAAAAATTCATTTCCTGTTGAAGCTTCCGCGTAAAACTCGATGGCTTTAGGATCTCTCTTTTTAACCTCTCGGATAAAAGGTCTTCCAGCAAAGTAATCACCAGGATCGCTGCTTAAGGAAAATACGGCGAGTTTTTTTTCAGAACTCAAAGGCAGAATCTGGCTGGTGTCTTTAACCAGGGTTATGGATTGTTCCAGCATCAAATCGGCCCATTGAAGATGTGTTTCTGCAGCCAGTATCTGATCCAGAACACAAACATCCACATATCGATCTTTGTGAAGTCCTATTCTGGCCTTTGCCTGGAGAATTCTGTTGACAGATCCATCGATCCGCGCCTCAGATATCTGGCCGTTTTTAACGGCATCGACAAGAGCTGATATCACAACTTCAGGTTCAGGTGTTAACAGAATAATGTCCACCCCCGCTTTGACGGCCAAAACGGCAGCCTGATCCTGGGAATAAAGAGTTGTGATCCCCCCCATGCCCATGGAGTCCGAGACGATCAATCCCTTAAAACCCATTTTTTCTCTTAAATAATCCGTCATTATAGGCTTCGAGAGCGTAGCCGGAAGATTGGGCGTCGGATCAATGGCGGGAATGGAGATATGGGCAGACATCACGGCTTGAACTCCGGCATTTATGACTTTCCGGAAGGGATAGAGTTCTACATTCGTAAGACGATTCATGTCCGCCAGGACTGTTGCCAGAACATTGTGAGAATCCCGTTCTGTGTCACCGTGTCCGGGAAAATGCTTGGCTGTGGCGATGAGACCAAATTCCTGACAGCCTCTGATGTAGGCTGCCGCCAAACGGCCCACATCTTCAGGATTTTCTCCAAATGAACGCGTGTTTATGATCGGGTTGTCGGGATTGATGTTGACATCCACAACCGGAAAATAGGCCATGTGAATCCCTGCGGCTCTTGCCTCCAGAGCTGTGATCTTTCCCATCTGATAGCTCAATTCCTCCGATCCGGTGGCTCCGATGGACATGATGGGAGGAAACAGTGTCGCCCCGTCCATTTGATTGCCGAGACCTTTTTCGAGATTCGCGGCGATCAGGAGGGGAATATCTGACGATGCCTGCAGAGAGTTCATCATGTGGGCAGTTTCATACACTTCACCTCTGTAGATGGCCAATCCCCCAATCTTAAGCTCCTCAACCCAATGTCTGTACTTTATCCAGGTCTCTGAGGTCTTGTTGGCAAAATCTCCGTAAAAACCCAGACAGAGCATCTGACCGATTTTTTCTTCCAGAGTCATTTTCGCAAGGGTCCTTTTCACCCACCTCACCTCGGCTGGACCGTAATCAAAAGCAGAAAACGGAAAAACGACCGCTTTACTGCAGAGAAATAACAAAAAAAAGACACGAGAACAGAATTTAAGACATCTGATCAAAACCTTTTCCTCCTCAGCAAGAATATAATCACGAGGGACTATTTCACTATATATCGGATTATAAACAGAATGGAAAACAGGTAGACAAGCCAGTGCACCTGTTTCCCTTTTCCAGAGACAAGGTTCAAGAATGAATAGGAAATAAATCCAAAAGAAATGCCCTCTGAGATACTCAACGTTAACGGCATGATGATGATACAAAGAAAGGCCGGAATGGCCTCAGTCATTTCATCCCAGTTGATCCATTTGACACATTTCATCATCAAATACCCCACCAAGATCAATGCGGGAGCAATCACCGGACGGAGAACAGCGCCATTAAACACATATTCCCCTCCAATCATTTTTGCCAGTGGGCTGAAGAACAGAGCCACCAAAAAGAGACCTGCCGTAAACACATTGGCTAATCCTGTCTTCGCACCTTGGGCGATACCCGTTGCGCTCTCGATATAACTGGTCACCGTAGATGTTCCAAGAAGAGCCCCGCTCACTGTTCCAACAGCATCTGAAAACATAGCCTGGTTCGCTCTTGGAAGTTTTCCGTCTTTGAGAAATCCAGCCTGGCCGCTTACGCCAATCAACGTTCCCATAGTGTCAAAAAGGTCAATCAAAAAAAGAATAAATATCACTGTGATCAAACCCATCTTTAATGCACCGAAAATATCGAGCTTCAAAAAAGTGGGCATAAGGCTTGGCGGGGCAGAAACGATTCCCTGGTATTTGACGATTCCTAGAGGGATCCCCACAACTGCCGTAACAACAATGCCAATGAGAATTGATCCGCGGACCTTAAGCGTCATGAGAAGTGAGGTCACCAGCACACCCAGCAGTACAAGCAGAACAGGTTTGCTTGTCAAATCTCCGATCCCTACATATGCTGCCGGATCATCGACAACGATACCTCCATATTCCAGGCCGATAAGGGCTATAAAAAGTCCGATGCCTACGGCTATGGCATGTTTTAATGAATCAGGTATAGATTCGACAAGACGTCCCCATACTTTAAAGGCCGAAAGGACAAGAAAAAGAGTTCCTGAAATAAAGACCGCACCAAGCGCGACCTGCCATGAATAGCCCATGGTTCCACAAACAGTAATGGCAAAAAAGACATTAAGACCCATGCCGGGCGCTAGAGCAATGGGGTATTTGGCAAAAAAACCCATAAGGAGCGTCGCCAGCGCAGCAGAAATACAGGTGGCTACCATTACCGCTCCCGGATCCATTCCGGTCGATGAGAGGATTGCCGGCTGAAGGAAGATGATGTATGACATGGTCATAAAAGTGGTCACTCCACCGAGCAGTTCAGTGCGGACCGATGTCCGGTTGTCCTTGAGTTTAAAAATGCGGTCGAGAAAGTTCAACCAAATCCCTCCTATTCTTCAAATTGAATCAGAGAAAGAATATCCACTTCAGGATGAACTTTTTTGATGTTGTCGATCCCCCCAAGAAAGCACAGTTCCACAACTGCCGCAAATCCCACAACATCTCCCCCTAATTTTTTTACAAGATCTATGGCACTGATGGTTGAAGATCCTGTTGCAATCAGATCATCGATGATGATCACCTTTTGCCCTTTGCAGACACTGTCCTCGTGCATTTCAAAGTATTCCACGGCATACTCATTGGGGGCTTTTACAGAAACTGTCTTTCTCGGCAGTTTTCCTTTTTTTCGGATTAAAACCGAGCCAAGACCTAACAAGTAGGATACTGGAGCCGAAAAGAGAAATCCACGGGATTCTATTCCAACGACAACCTCTACCTCCTTGTCCTTCGCCCATTCGGTTATACGATCTATCACAAATCGGAAACAGGCCGCATCTTCCAACAGTGGAGTGATATCCTTAAAACCAATTCCGGGTTTGGGAAAATCTTTGACCTCACAAATAATATCTTTAGCACGTTTGAGCATAAAAACACCTCTAACGCCAGTCTGTACCATCCCAGAACAACACATCCTCTTCACATTTTTTAAGAAAATCCTCGAGTTTCAACTCCACTTTTCCCTCTTCATACAGACTTTTGTACTGTCTTTTAAAATTTGCACCGGGAGTAACATATTTAAGACGGAAATCAGAATCAAAGACAAAATAAAGGGGACAAATCGGTTCCAATCCACAGTTGACAAGAACCATAACTTCATTCTTTCCTGCCCTAACTTCAAGAACATACATCCACTGCACTCCGTTAAGTCGGCTGACTTCATTTTGCTTGAAACGGATATATATTTTTTGAGACGCTTTCTCTGGATCCACAGGGATATATTTTATGACCCATTTCTGGTCCTTTAGGTCATTGGGAGTGTCGTAAGGAGGACCTAAACCGCTCTTTAGGTCATAGCTGTCTAAAACTCCAAGGATGGCATCACCTCCAAGAAGATTGTTCGTCCCTCCAAGAAAGATAAATTTCTTTTCCTCTTTGATCGAATTCAAAAGAAAAAAATTTAGGATTCCAGTATGGGCATACTTGAATAGTTCATGTCCTTCAAAGTCATAAATAAGAAAAATGCTTGGGAATCGGCGGACGTGGTTCCATAAAGCCAGAACTTCTTTAACGCCATCGTTGTCCACATCCTCTAAAGCCAGTTTGGAAATTCGGTAGTTATTGACAATCCGCCCTTCCTTGTATTCCTGGTTAAACTCAAAACGTTTTGTCCAAATTTCCTGACCATAATTATCGAAGAGAGTGATACATCTTTCTTTAGGATCCTCATGATTAAAGTAACATAGAGCCTCATTTTTACTGTCATTATCTATGTCTGCAAGGACAATTTTGTTCCTGTTATTCTGTTCATTTAGCCATAAATCCGTCTCTGATGAACTTTGTTCGATGATATAATAACTTTCCTGCGGAGTGGAGTTGTATATATCTTTTGTCCAAAGGATGTTATCTTGAACATCATACACAACAATCTGACTCCCCTTGATATCCCAACGGATAGGATTTGAACCCGTGTGAGAGAAAGACACCGATTGATCTTTTTTACTGAAGACAAAGGAAAAAAATCCGAAAAAAACAAAAACTACAATTAGAATCAACAGTACCGGTACCAGCCATTTTTTGGTTCCATTCCGTTTTCTAACATCATTGTGGTTTTTTAATGTCAAACTGAACCATTCATCGATCTCTGTTGTGTAACTGAATACTTTTGACCGGATGGAATCCTGCTTGACACGGTAGACGGGAAGTTCCAGCTCCCGCTCCCATCTCTGGCAGGTTCGCACATCGCGACAGAGATAGTCAGAAATCTCTTTCCAGCTGTCTAACCGCTTTTTGTCCAGCTTTATCCTCCGTCTGTTGGGGTCAATCCGTTGTTTTTGTATAGACCGTACGAGTTGGGAAAGGAATCCCTATATGGGCTTGACCGAGGGCCTTGTATATTTCATCTGTCATCCTCAGTTTTGCCGCATAGGCACCCGTGTATTCTTCCACCCAGGCTTTGGCCACAAAATCAAGGGAAAAATCATTCATATTGATGAATTCAACCTGGGGCTCCGGTTCACTGAGCAAGGTGTCAATCTGTGATAATGTAGAGAGAATCACAGCTCTGACTCTCTCGGTATCCGAACCGTACTCGACACCAAAATAGACTTTGACCCGGATAGAGACATCCGGCTGAGAGAAATTTTTTATCTTTGCATTGGCAAGATACCCATTGGGGACATAAATGGTTTCATTATCATATGTCCTTATCTTTGTG
>SDBS01005134.1_pt1 | contig 12804 bp, 27 predicted proteins | sample 2277091 | NCBI WGS metagenome assembly SDBS01 (sample SAMN10404972, study PRJNA504765) | marine sediment metagenome | isolation source: marine sediment core GS10_PC15, 163 cmbsf | place: Arctic Ocean: Southern Knipovich Ridge | collected 2010 | reverse complement strand
GTGCCAGGCGTAGACCACCACTTTCTCATCCGACTCAACCAATAGCCGTATAAAGTCGGCAACATGAGGGGCCTTGGCGACGCCGGTTGCATGACGCAGCTTCCAGTCCAGTTCGCCCGCAGCTCGCATGCGATCACCACGCTCTATCTCCTCGTCAGCCAAGATGATCTTGGCCAACTCCGCGGCCGCCGAGCGGACCTTCTCGAGGGGCTCCCTGTCAGTGGAGATCCGATGCGAGATCTTGGTCAGGGGCGGTAGTTCGCGTCCGACCTCCTTACGAGTCCGCCGTAGGAGAATGAAGTTCTCCCGGAGATAGGTTCCAAATGCCTTAGGATTATTAATTGTTGGCTTTCGCGCGTACCCACCGGAACACCATTCACGCATGAACTCGCTGTAATCGCCCAACACACCAGGCCGGAGAATATTGACCACGTTCCATATCTCACCGCCGTAGTTATAGATCGGGGTGGCCGACAGTCCAAGCCGATACTTGACCGCCTCAGACACAATGGAGGCCCCTATGTACTTCTGGCTTCCACAATGCCGCAGCTCCTGACACTCATCAAATATCACGGCGTTGGCGTATGCTGCGAGGACATCGGCCCACTTCGCCAGCTTGTGGTAATTGAGCACGATTATGTCAGGACCCCTTCCCTTCCGTTTTGGGAACTCATAAAGCTCACCATTTCGAATGATGTGGACCGCTGCGTGAGGGAGGAATTTTCTACACTCATCACCCCACTGCTGAGGCATCGTGCCGCTCAGCGTCACGACTACGGCCGGTAGGGTCTTAGGGTCCGTAAGCGCGCACAACGCGGTAGCAGTCTTACCAATACCTACGTCGTCAGCCAGTAATAGCGACCCGCGCGTCAGAAAGACCTCCGCTGCACTACACTGGTACCGCCGCGCAGGCGTGGCCAGTTTGAACGTCCGAGGCTTGTACTTCACATCGATTATCTTCTCCAGACGCAGGATCGTATCCTGATGCCGGACTGACGACGCATGAAGCACCTTCTCGCAGGCTGGTTCGATATCCAACTGGTACCGCTTCATGAACCACTCCAAGTCGCGACAGATCTCGTCGTTGTGGGTGAGCGTTATCGCCCCTCTCATTGTTTTGAGGATCCGCGGGAAGATGGATTTGAGGCGCATGAGGATGTGAGGTTCAGCTCGAACCTCCCAGGCCTTCAAGGCCTCCCGAAATACGACCTTTCCGTAGCTCCTCACAGCGCTTGTTCCCAGAGGGAAACGACGGTCACCCTTTTCCCTTGGAGGGTGGCCGGAAGATCTCCGAGTCGGCTCCGTGCGGTTACCAGGACCAGCTCCTTCACTTCCGTACATCCTGCATACCTGAGCAGCTGGCGCGTCACCAGCACCGGACTCCCCTTGATCTTGACCTCGATACCTATTCCGCCTGCCAAGAGGAAGTCAATCACGCCGGCGTCTCGTAAGGCCCGCTCCCGATCAAACTGGCATCCTTGGGCCTTCAAGACCTCCTCAATACCGTCCTGGAGTTCGGCCTCATTGGAGAAGTTGAACTGATATTTCCGAAGGGCTGTGACTAGGTCCTTGACGGTCATGTGAGTAGTCTTCAAATGCATCGATGTTTTATTCTATGTCTTTGGTCCGACGCGCGTGAGGATTCCTCCTCTGGCCCTGGGAGACCTCTTGCGGGCTTCAGGATCATCTCCGATGTATTCAAGGTCCCAGAACCCGTCTGACCCCAACTCCTTAACCAGGTAGGGGCCGTGGGCACGGTTATTTCGCTCCTGAAACCCTGAAGCAATCCAGACTACGTCAACACCGGCTATGAATGAGTGCGGCTCGTGTCGACAAGGGCCAGAGAGCCAGTCCCCATGACACCGGCTGTCACAAGCGCTATCAGTTGTCATATTCAAATGCTCCAATGTTCAATTCTGTGTAATCTAACCCTTGACTGTTTGCTCAGAAGACTCCACGAAGCCTATCCACTGCTCGAGTGTCTCGATCCCGTGAGCCTTCATGAGCCGAATCGTCATATTCAGCGCATTGCACTCCTCGTACCGGCCCAGCCAATGCAGCCCGTTAGCCACCTTCTCCAAGCGCTCCCAAATCTTCTCAGGCATCTCTCATCCTTTCCTAGAAGTTCAATTCAGTGTAACGGATGCTTCTTCTTGTCTATCTCGGGTGCCCAATGCTTGCAGCGTGGGCAACACCGTGTCCACTTGCTCCTTTTTCCCCGCCACCCACACTTGGCGCACTCGTGCCAGTATTTCGGCTTCCACGTATTGGACATAAGTTCAATTCTGTGCAACGAGTGTGACGGTAACCCGCATCTTATTCCAACGCTCCGTGAAGCGCTCCTTCGCTAGTGTCACCATTTCCTCAAATGTGAAGACCCCTTTGGCGATGTAAGTGCTGCTGCATCCGGGCCTCGTATCAATCGTGGAATCCCACAGCGACAGCGCGGTCCAGCCATCCTTGTGATGAAGTACAGCTTCACCCTCGCGCATTGGCCTAGTTCTACGTTTGAGGCGATCCTCAGGATGAGGTTGCCCTGGCTGGAGTGGGCCATCGATATCAAGATCGCTCCAAGGACAGCCCTCCCGAGTCCATTCGAACGCCTTCGCCCCGTTATCGTGGTACATCCAATGCCCAGGCTCTTCCAAGGGTCCGAAGTACAGCATGAAGGGTTTATTCATAGAATATCTATTCGGTGACTAAATCACCCTCTTCCCATCTTGCTTTTTAGATGTTTGGATCTCAGATCAATGGCCGCTTCGATGGCCTTCTTGTCCCCGGGAGAAATAGCTTTTCCAGCCTGGTAGTCCTTCAGAACCTGCTTAAATCTCTTATCTTCGAGCTGCATCGGCTCCGTAATGTCAAAATAGAAGATATGGTGCTTGCCACCATAATCCCTGACCACAACGCGATCCACCCTTTTTACAAACTTCTCATCGGACAGGAGCTGCTGTAGGCACTTGTGGTAGAGAAACATCTTCAGGATGTAGTTGTATTCCCACTTGATATACCGATCCTTGTCCATTTCCTCGACTTTGATCGGTTCTGCAAAGCTTCCATGGACCTTGGACTTGTAGTTTGACCCGTGGTTGTGGTCCTCATACTGGCACTGGCTCGGATGGAACCCAAGCAGCTTGGCTTCAGTGTCCGGAATCTCGTTCTGGCCGTTCATAAATCACCTGTTTCATGTATTTTCGCAGCCAACTGCTGCCCTAACGTGGGGCTCTCACGTACAACAAGCTCCGCACACCGTTTACGCTCGTCCCGAACGCCCTGATCGTAATAGCATTCGGGACAATCAATCCCTGAATCGTCGAAGAGATGCCCTTCTGGACATTTCATAGATCACCTCTTCTGTGCATTTCTGGGAAACTTTAAGAACCTGACTTTAGAAGACAGGTAGAGGGGGTGCCGAGGATCCCCACCAATTGTAAAGCCAAGGCACTGCACATGGCGCATTTCTAGAAACGCTCGTATGCTGCTAGCGAACAGTTTGCGTAAACGAGGGGAAAGAGCTCCCCAAGCAGCGATCGCAAAGTCAACCCCCAACGACGCCTGCGTTACCACAGCGACATTGCGACTTCCCACTGGATCGGTGAGTTTCAAAAGATCAGCAGGCTTGGTAGCAATCCCCGCTGCCATATTCACCACCACCAAAGAGCTGCATTTTAGACGTTTGGCAAATCCAATACACCGCGTCACAGTACGATCGCTTTTATCCGCGTCCGCGGTGGAGGGGTTCTGCATCCCGAATAAGGCCCGGCGCCCCCCAGAAGCCCAGCGATAGGTCAAGCTGTATCGATAGCGCCCATCTGTCGAGAAAAGGGCGTGACCAAGCTTCCCAGTCCGGGTCACCAATCCGTGCGAGTGAGTCAGTTCCATTGCACAAATCAGCTCTTCGGTGTATTCCCCAGCGCTTCCAAAATGCGCATGGCCTCCGGGCCGTAACCCAGCGTGGCCTTTATAAGCCGGACAAAGTACGTGTGCTGGGACTGCAGCGCATCCCGAACGGTGCACGAGATCTGGTCCCGGGTGGGCTTCATGGTGGGCGAAGAGGCTATACACTCATTGGCCCAGTCCAGCGGTATCTTGGTGAATCCTTCCATCATTCCTCCCTCAATACGTAGATCTTCTATTCTGTGCTTTCCGGCTTCCCCTTGACCCTTGTCGGTTTGAAGATGTTGTCAAAAAACTCATCCGGGACCTCAACGATCGCAACCCGGATGTCCGCTTTGGGGTATTCCCCCTTCAACGCCTGAAGCTTCTCCTCGAATCCGTCCTCGTTGCCATCCAGCGTCCATTCATCCCAGGTGTCTAGGATCTCGTCGCCATCGCCGCCCTCAGTGAACCGGGCACAGATCAGATGAAGGTCCATGATTCACCTTTCATAACAGACGGGGCTTGGGGCATCCCGTGTGGGACACCCCAAGGCCCCTGAGAGGGAGGAAAAGGAAACTTTCGCCATCGACTTCACATTTCTCCAATTCTGTGTATTAATGCCAGTGCCACACGACAGTGCCGCCTGACTTGTTAAGTTTTTCCCTCATCCATCCCTCAATCAGGCTCCAGTAATGGCCGCGCCGCCACCAAGGGATGCGAAGGTGGTTTACGTATTCTTTGATGAAGTCTCCCAAAGGGGCCGTGTGACGCTCCATTCGCAGCGTAATGTCAGGAGATTCCGGAACGTTAACCACTTTGCCTGGAACATCGTCGGTGATGCCAGTAGCCCATTTAGATGTCCATTCATCCATGGTCATAATTCACAGATCTCCTATTCGATGACTTTTCCTTTTTTTGGCACAGAATTTCTTCCATACCTCCGCGACTAATCCCATCACAGTTTTGCGGAAGTTCACATAAAACGCTTTCGCTGTTGGGAGCGAAAAAGCCTCCTGCGTTTCGGGCTTCCAATATTCCCAAATGGCTTGTCGTGCTTTAGGCCATCGACCCCAAACCATCCCCACTGTGGAAAGAAAGGCGCCGTAGGCCTTCTGTCTTTTACGGTCCGAGCTGTTATAGGCGATTTTCACAACTTTTCTGGCGTACGAACTTGGATCACTTCCGGCTTGAAGGGCTTTCACCCAACCCTGAAGGAGGATGCGAATATAATCGTTTTTCAACAGTAGGTCTCGAAAGGCTCGATCCTCTTTCGAAATCTGTTTGCGATGTTTCATAAAATCCCCTATTCTGTGACTTTTCCAGGAACAGTAGGAACCACGTAGAGTCGCTCAAATATGTCGTCAGGGACCTCTAAAACCATCCAACGGATGTCCGCCTCCGGATACCCTTCCTTGAGACTCGCTATTGCCTTCTCTAACACGTCGGGTTCCCTCTCAATTTTCGTTGAGGGGATAGTGGAGTAGATCTCGACGTTGCCCTCAAACCACCCGCAGGCAATGTGTAATTTCATGTTTCTTCCCTTTCGCGCCTCTACTGTGCCATCGCTTTCATCGCTTCATCTGCAATACGAATCGCGTCCATCACGCGAGGCCAACACCTCGCACACCACCTATTCTTACTGTGGGCCGGGCAGTCGTTTAGGTCGATGGACACGAGTTTTTGCTCCCGCTGAACGAACACCTCGTCCCCGTCCTTGTTCCATAACGCCTCAAACCCCTGATCTCTGAGTTCGTGAAGCATGATTCCTCCTCAGGCACACTATTCGGTTTTCGTGCTTTCAATGCTTGGGGTTCTTATAGCAAGAACACCACGGTTTCATTCTCCCGCAACAGGAGCACCTCTCTTTTGACCTTCGGATTGCTTCTTCCACCACCCCTCGTGACTGTTCGATCGCCCTGTCTATGTCATTCCAAGATTGGATCTTCATAAAATCTCCCTTAACCCTTGCGCGAATCTTCCGATCTACGCCTAGTATTTGAACTCCACCGAATACGCCTCGTGACCACACCTCGCGCACCGCTCCCACTTTTCCCAATGGTGCCAGCCGACGTTTTCGTGGGCGAGCTTCATGCGGTGGTCTAGGAGCCAGCACAGAAACTTGATCCATTTGCGCTTCATAAGTCCCTCGTTAAACGCCTTTAAGCCGACCGCATGACAAGCACTTCCAGTGCCACCAACTCCATGTCGCGTTTGGGCTTCTCCACTCCATCAGGATCAAGCAATCGCAGCAAATCATGATTCAATTCCCTCGTTTTATAACTATCTGGATACACAGAATTGCCATTCTGTGTATTGGCTGCTCTAATTTTCTTCCGGATCCATAAAATCACGGCGGACGACTTCTTTGAATACTCCTATATATTTCGCGATGTTCTTTTCAAGGTCCTCGCGGGTGCGCGACATTTCCCCTATTGCAGCTCCAGACAGCGCGAATCCTATCTTTGAAATATCCTCGTTGTCCGCCCCTAGCTCAAAGAGAAGCTCAAAGGTTTCCTTTAGGACAGCTTCGCGCTTGGCGTCATTCATAGAATTCTAATTCTGCGCTTTGATAGCCTTATTGAATCCAGCAATCACCTGGCTCTCTGTCCGACTAGGGTCGTTGTTCCAGTTAACGATATTTCTAACGCCAACAGTGTCTTCTAGGGCCCTTATGGCAGAGTAGAACTGTTCGCTCTCCCTCGTGGAATGGGGGTCCCCAAATACAGCAGCGGCAAGAGCACCAACAGTGCAGACGCGACCATCTGCATCCGCCAGGGCGCCCTTGCAGAACCCGTGCTGCTGTATATGATTCCTGGCCTTCGTAAGAGCTTGCTTATCTGTCACTGTGTTTCACCTTTCCCTTAATTCACAGAACCCTAATTCGATGTATTCGCTGAGGGGGCGAACTTTCGCCGACCACGTCTGCGCATGGCAACCCACCCATCCCAGCGAGCACCAATATCCGAGTCGAGCTGCGCCCATTCCTCCTGCGTCACCTCTCGACCCAAGACCTCGGAGGCAGCAATCGCCAGCGAGACTTTGTTGACGTAGATGCTCATCAAGATTTCGGTGATATCGTCGTTACTGAATCGCCTCATTTGCGTATCCTGAATGCCCTGTTTCAATATTCACAGAATGCTAATTCCGTGTAACCAGCCACGTGATTGCAATCGCAGTTATGCAAATTGCGAATAGGGCTAACAAGCAACCGGCCCGAATCTTGTGAAAAACTTCTTCGTCGTCCACGAAATTCTCCTTATGTTTATTCAGTGCAATTGCGACCGTCTTGAGCTCTTATTCATCAGGTTCCCAGACGCGGCCCGCTTGCCCATGCGCTCTTTACGTTTCGCAACACGGGCTGCGTACCTCTTGAGTTCATGCCGGTGCTTCTTTTCTGCTCTTTTGTCCATCGTTACCCTCGTTTCATAAAATGTCTATTCTGTGCCTTTCTCTAGCCTCTTGCGCGCAACCGACACAACAGCCTTGATCGTTTCTGGGTCTGGGTCGTGTCCGAAAGCCATCACCGGCTCGTGGGTGACAGGGTAGATCAGTCTCCCCGGCGCGTCCTGTTGCTGATGCTTTTCCACGCATGTCACCGCAAGCCCCTCCATAGGTACGGGAGATCGGTGAAAGTGACGCGAAGGAAAACTGTAGCTCCATCCTTCACGAATTGTATACCGCTTTCGGACAACGGAGAAACGGCCATCAAGTGACATCGTAGGGCCGTGGTACTTGGTGTCAGCCGCGGCCCGGGCATGGGTCACCGTCATAAGCGCATGATCCCCAACCGGATCGGGTGTCTCGATCAGTTCCTCGTGCTCGACGTTACCGCAGAGAACGTGTGACACCATATCGAACCGATGGTCGTGGGAATCCCCACTGACGTCCATGCCCGGCTTGAGTAGCCTCCGAGACCAGATGTGGATGCGAACTTCAGGTTCGACGTTTTCTCTTAGATAGCCCTGAAGTACACCAATACCGTGATGTCTCCACTTAATCCCGTCCAACACCGAGAGGACCAAAGCTCTCATCGCAGCCGCGGCTGGATTCGCAAAGATGCTTGTAAATGTCATGGAATGCCTATTTTGTGTATTCATCCTGGATAAAGTGCTCAATAGTGATCGTAAAGCCCTTCCTCTGCAGATTCAGGATGCTCTCACAAAGGCACATCGGCACGTGCTCAGGCATGATAAGGCTGTCTGGCCCACCATGCTGATGCTTCCAGGCAGCAGAAGACTGCTGAAACCGGAAGGTGAGGGGACCAGGCTCCATCATGCCGTGCTGCACAAGCAAGCCCTCAAGTGATCGTGTGCCGATCGTCTCGAGGTCCTTCTTCATGATATCGATGATATTCATAGAATCCTAATTCTGTGTATTTGCGTCTCGAAGAAGCCTTGCTTCTATTCCAAGAGAGTTGAGATGAATTACATAATCACTTGCTAATTCAATGCATTCAAAAGCCGCTCGAACCCACCATTCTCCATCTATTGCTTTAACAGCAACGACATATGGTAATTCCGGTGTTTTAAGAGCGACCGGAATGCCACGTCGCGGTTTATCGTCTGGAGATTTCATCGTATTCCTATTCTACGCATTCAAGGAGATCTTCGCTGTATAGCATTGGGCCTCTGAGGCTCTTCACCTGACCCGCTGCCAACGCGATCTTTGCAGCATCAACTCTGCCAAAGAACCCGCCATCATCTGTGACGAATCCCTGCATCTCACCCCTGACCATCTTGCCATTTGTCACCAGCACGATAATACGGATGATCTCGGAATGGGAGCGACCGGTCCATATTTTACCCTCGAACACGATCGCCGCCTCTTTGATCCTCATTTCACAGATCTCCAAGTAACGCCTTTCACAATGTTGCTAATCGCACTCTCCCCCACGCAAAAACGACGAGCCAAGATGGTGTAGAGAACGCCTCGTTTCCTTTCAGCACGAATTGTACGCACCTCGGATTCTGTCAACTTCGACGAGCCGTGTTCTTCTCCTTGGGGCTTACGCCCATCATGCCGAGCGCGCCCTTTTCTGATCATATCCCTCACGTTATCCAAATCGGTTCCTAAGAACAGATGATTAGGCCGTACGCAAGGCGGGTTGTCGCAGTGATGAAGAACATCCTTATCGGCTGGGATTAGACCGTGTACCGCCTCCCAAGCATAGCGGTGCGCCCGTACCATCTTCCTTGGAGATTTCCTTCTAAAACAACCGTACCCTCCACGGTAATCATTCCTAGCGCCAAGCCATAACCAGCACGCCGGTCCCTTGCGAACCTTTGACCAGAATCTCTCTTTCTCAGTCATCGCTACTCAACTGCCAGAGCTGACGATCTCGCTTGATATAACTCGGCAAACCGATTTTGGATGGCGCAGAGCCAAGCGCCGTCCGCCGGCGGATAGCCCCAGCCTGGCGTCGACTCAGAATCGGGATTAATGTCACGCCAGTCGTCAGCAAACCCCATCGCATCTAGGTCGTTTCCACCTGCGGTCTTATACAGCAGATCGCTTATCTTGTCCGCCAGTCCCGCCCGAAGCTTAACGACCTTCTCCCGGAGCGGCCGGAGCTCCTTCCGGAACTCGGCGATCTCCTCCTGCGTATCCTTGATCCACTGGTCACGATCAGCCTCGTCGGACACCATCAGGTCCCTCAGCGTCTTCCGCGTCCGCACAAGCTCATCGTGCTGTCTCCAGCGCTCTTCGGAGACCTCTTCCAGGTCCCCGGTCCAGCCATAGCTGTCGTACTCGCCCCGCTTGACGGCTTTGATCATCTGCGCCAGCTCTTTCTCCGCCAATGACCGATGCCAACCGACGACGAAGAACTTCTCGCACAGGTAATCTTCCGACAACCTCCCAGAAAACCAATTAAGTCCATACCCCAGATCGCTGATTACTCCCCGGGTTCCAGGCCTCGGACACAGGTCACCCGAAATAACGATCCCCTTCGGCGTGAACAGGATTTGCGTGGACATCATTCTACCAGAACCAAGGCGCTTCATCTTGAACGCCTTGAATTTCTCGGTATCCAGAATCTGCTCCAAGATGTGGCCTTGGAGGCTTTCCCTCATATGCGGTTCCACAACAGTCATTTCATCCCTCAATTCACAGAATTCCACATCAGTGCAAAAACAGCCAATTCCTCAAAATCACCTCCCGAAGCCTCCCATGGGCCCGGGACTCGCGTCTTCCGCGTTCCTCGCTCCATTCGCAGAGGCCGTCGCTGAGCTCATACCATTCCAGCGCTGCCTGGGCCAACTCCTTGTGGGCTGCCAAGCGTTTGACCTCATGCTCCTCCGCTGTTGTCATCGAATAACTCTTTTGTGCATTTGGCTCGCTATGTGGTACCGATTCTTCATCCTTTTGGCTCGCTTTTGTAGAACGATTCTCCGTTCGTTCGGCTCGCTATCCTTTCCCGATTCTTTCCACAATCGGCTCGCTATTGATCGACGATTCTCCTGGCATACGGCTCGCTACAACTCCTCGATTCTTGGGACTATCGGCTCGCTTGTCACAGAATATGTCTTTCATGCATTTGGCTCGCTCTTTTTTCTCGATTCTCCGTAAGCGCGGCTCGCTACTTCACGACGATTCTTGTCTAGTTCGGCTCGCTTGTCACAGAATGTGTCTTTTGTGCAATCCGCAGCGGCGCCTGAATTCCTCAAGCATTGCATCCTCATCTTTCCACAGCTCGTAGATTTGCTCGAATTCGAGGGCAGCCAGCTCCAAGAGCATTTGATACATATTCACAAAATGTTCCTTATGTGCCTTTCCGGATCAGATTCCTGAGGTCCTGATTGGCCTGGGCCATGGCCTTGTTGCGCTCTTTGGTCTCGTCTTCCTTGTAGCAGTTGACGTACGGATAATCGCCATTGTAGAGCCAGATCTTCCCGCCGAACCCCAGCAACCCCTGGAACCGGTACTCAAATGACCAAGCCGCTGCGAACTGATCTACCGCGGTGACAAACTGGGTGCGGGCATCCGCTGTGTCCCAGGCGCCACAGGTCCGAATCAGAATGTCGTAGATAGCGCTGAGCGTGGCCTCGTCGTATTTCACGTTATTTGTCATTGGTGCATTTCTATTCTTCTGTGACTTTCGTGCCACCTTGCGGCGCATCTGCAAAGTGGCTACGGGACACGACCGGATTGTGGTCGAATAGGAGGTCCACCAGATTACCGTCACGAGCCGTCGAGTAGGCCAGCACCACCGTGGCCGGCTTGAAGCAGTGCTCGTTATTACCGATATCTCGGGGACCCCACAGACGCCAGTCGTACCAGATGACCCGGTCGCCCTTGGCGTACGGAGCCGGTTTCAGCGTGGTCTGGTTCATGTGTCTAGTCTTTCAGCTTCCTTCTCTTGATCTCTTTCTGAAGCTCGTTGTCAGTGAACATATCGAGCGCCTCGTAGGGCTGCATCTTCATACCAGTCACCTCGACCAGGCCCGCGGCGTCGTAGCTCTCCTTGGCGCCATGGAAGATCAAGGGGAACTTCTCCTTAACCAGACTGTAGATTTGCCCGAAGACCAACCGGATCTCCCACTCGGCATGGCGACCCGTCCGCATCTGGACGAGGTGCCGAAGGGACCGGATATTCAGAGTTACGCCGATCTCGTTGGCCTGGCCGTTCGGAAGGTTTCGGCGAAGGAAGCTGGTGAGCTTCTTCTTGTCGACCATCTTCATGGCGTCCCAGTCGAACTGGCTTACGACCTCGTTGTACTTGTCCTCCATCCCTTGGGCCCACCGCTGCATCACGTGGATCAGAAGGTCGCCATCTCTCGTCCTCATCGTATGGGCCAACGGGTCATCGAGGACCATGGACAGGACGTCGGACCGGACATACCGACCGCTCGTCTGGCTGAAGGCGGATCCGACTCGGTGGCGGACCAGTTCGTGCGTGAAGACCCGGCTGCAGTCGGTGATCACGAAGTTGAGGTTGCAGTGCTCGAACACGCTTCCGTGTCCGGTGTCGAAACAACCCCGGATATTACCCTCGATATCTCGTATCTTGCTGACGTTGTCGTTCCCCTCGACGGTCAGGCTCTTGTAGCAGAGCTTCGCATACAGGGAACACAGTGCCTCGCCCGGATGGATGTTCTCGACCAACGCCTGCCTGTAGGTGTCCATGAAGTCTTCGCAGCCGACATACTTCAGGTACTCCAGGAGCGCCGAGTCGCTTACCATCGTCGCCCCCAACAGAAACACCTTCGGCTTGACAAGCTTCATTTTTTCACCTTTCTAGTCTTTCGTGCATTCGGTTTGCCAGTTTGTGCTAATACCTTACAAGGGATGGGATTCCACCAAAAACGCGTCCGGAATGCCTTTCAATGCCTTTTGCTTGGAACTGTAAACCACCATCGAAATAACGGCCTCTCCTGGAGGTGCACACAAAACCCGCATCTGCGAAGAGATCAAATTTCCCACCACCCCCGATCCTCCGGAAAACTTCACTCCTATCCAGATTCCGTGATCTCGATTGTTGCGGATCTCGAAGGGCACGCTCATCGACTCACCTTCTCGGCAACAGGTGTTTTCATAGATCTAGTATTTCGTGCCTTTCTGCCGCTTCATACGCTCCTGGTGACAGGCCTCTAAATACAGCCAATACGAAGATGGAAGCACGATCCAGTCCCAGAGGTCTAGCAGGAAGGTTTTCATGTTTCTATCCTTCTGTGCCTTTCCCGTCTTTACCCAAAATACTGGCGAGGGGTGCACTCAGCGCAGCCTGCTGTTTTTGCACATCCACGTGTTTTTTCATCAACTCAATTTCTTTATCGGTGAACTCGACGCAGGGCCTGAGTAGGGCACATCCCATGCAGATCTCCACCTTGAGAAGGCCTGGGGCCGGCAGCAGCATAGCCACGAAATCCGGAGCCTGCCCAGCCATCTGGGCCTGCTCCAATGATGCAAATGCATGAATCCAGACGC
>SDBS01005133.1_pt1 | contig 12805 bp, 14 predicted proteins | sample 2277091 | NCBI WGS metagenome assembly SDBS01 (sample SAMN10404972, study PRJNA504765) | marine sediment metagenome | isolation source: marine sediment core GS10_PC15, 163 cmbsf | place: Arctic Ocean: Southern Knipovich Ridge | collected 2010 | reverse complement strand
ACTCCACTTTCGGACAGGTTAAAATCAACTTCCTGCTCAAACTTGGACATCCAACGTTCCATAAGAAAAGGTTGAAATTTAGGCATTTTACTATTTTCCCATTTAAAATTAAAGAATTATTTAATATCTATTGATCTTAAATTATTATAACATTTTTATACTTTGATACTTTGATACTTTGATACTCAAATGATTTGATTTACTTCTTTCTAATTCTAAAGAGATTATTGAAAAAGGATTATAATCTTACCAAAACAAATTATTTATAACGACATAATATTTTCTCATGCTGTAAGTGCTTTTCTTGAATAACACCTGGAGATCACATGGGTCAAAAATAAACTGAAAAATAAAAAAAGAGTTGTAGGTAGAAATCTTACCCTTCTCGAAGGGAAAAAGGAAGTAGAAAGATGGATTAATTTCTTACACAGGCTTCTCGATTTCTTTAATGTTTCTCGTATAAAAATTTTAAAACATTGGTATTCGAAAGGATTAGAAGATGAAAGTATTATCCTTAAAGAAACACAAAGAGTTAATAGTGAAGAAATTTCCCGAGATTTTTTGTTAAATATTGAAGAAGATTCGTGGCACTCCTTTGCTCGCACAATTATTACTCTTCTATTTTTTACCATACAGCATAAATGCATTCCTAGAAGCCCAAAGTCTTCCATATATCCACATTGGAGGTTGGGGTTTTGATGTTAGCTTTAAAATAGCAGACAAAGATATAACGATTATTCTCTTGAATCAGCGAACATTAGTTGGTATCCTCACTTTAGGCTTAAATAGTGCGGCATATCAAGCAGAATATCTCCGTGGAGCCATGTCATCTGTTGGTACGGGACAATTATTGGCTGCTCAATCACTTGGTATGTCTCGTGTTGCTAGTATTCGTCACATTGTATTGCCACAATCTTTACGCCGTGTTATTCCCGCATGGTCCAATGAAGCGGCATATCTTCCTAAATATACGATCGTTGTCTATTTAATTGGTGTAGTGGAGCTTTTCGCCAAGGCACATTATATTGTTACGCAAATATTCATTACACTCACGACTTACATCGTTGTTGCTCTCATTTTTCTAGTACTAATAACACTTATTTCCAAGGGGCTAGACATCCTCCATAAACGAACCGCTATTCCGGGATTGTAAAATCGGTTAAATATTCCTTATTGGTTTAAAAATGAATATAAAAGTATATGTGATTCAAAGAAAGTCACATGAAACAACTCAAGATGTAATCTTAAGAACTCTTAGAATGATTCCCTTAAAAGATTAAATTCTAATACTATTTTAGCTTTTTTAATAAGAAAAGATTTATGAAAGAAAAGGTTCTTCTTTTACTATATTCTGTTTTTTGTATAATTTTAAAATTTCAATAACTCAAATTATAGGTTAATTTAAGATGGAAAAAAATCATGAAGAAATAGCTTTTTATGAAACTGATGTAGCTAAAAACTTATTGGGTATGTTTAGAGGAAGAGCAGTACAAAGTATTCGTTCAAATTTTATAGTTGGTCTCATTTATGCAGGTAAATCGGGATTAAATCAAATAAGTGGGATTTTAACTTATTCAATTAAAAAAGAAGAGAGAAGAGCTTTAATAATTACAGATGCTTATACAAAAAAATTTGCTGGTAAAGTCATGAAATCACTTGATCGTATAGATATGATATCAAGAGTATGGTCAGGAGTAGAAGCAGAAGTTCCACTTTATACTATTGATGAGGGGGTAAAAATTTGCGAAGAATTCAAGCCTACAGTGTTAATCGCTATAGGAGGTGGAAGTGTCATTGATGCTGCTAAAATATTATTGATTAAATATGAAAAACCTAAAACAAATATCTATGGAATTATTCCATTTACACCTTTAGGATTACGAAAAAAAGTTAATTGTCTTATAGCTATTCCTACGACATCTGGAACTGGTTCTGAAGTAACTATGTATTCCATTTTCACTAATGTTAATAGAAATCCTCCAAAAAAAATAGAACTTGCTCATCCTGAATTAATTCCTGATTATGTAATCTTAGATACTGATTTTGTTAAAGATATGCCGCCCTTTTTAACCATGGCAACGGGATTAGATGCTTTGTCGCATGCACTCGGCTCATATATTTCGGGCTGGGGAGGGGCATTAATTGATGCTTTAAATACTTCTGCTATAAAAGAAATAATAAAATATTTACCACGGGCTTACAAATATGGGGCAAAAGATTTGGAAGCTAGAGAACATATGCAATGGGCCGCATTAATAGCAGGAATGGGTTTTAATAATAGTAAATTGGGAATAGATCATTCATTAGGACATAGTTTTGGAGGAATATTTAAGATACATCATGGTCTCTCTGTTGGCATGTTTCTTCCCTACACAATCGCTTTTCAGGCAAAAGTTTCCGATAGGTGGAAAGATTTATGCCCAATCTTTAATGTTAAAAGCGATGGAAAAAATAAAAACATTCTATTAGGAGAATTCATTCAAAAAGTCAAAGATTTCATACTTTCTGTAGGTGGTTCAATCAATATCAAAGATTTAACAAATCCTGTCATTATTGAAGAAAAGTATAAAGAGAAATTAGAGATCTTATCCAAATATGCAGAAGGTGACGCTGTTTCACTCTTATCAACCCGATATGTTAATAAAGAACTATTTAAAAAAATATTTGAATATGCTTGGAATGGAAAGGATATTGATTTCTAATAACTAAAAAAAGGTAAATTAGGATGGAAAAAAAAAATTACATAGCTATAATGGAAAGGTAGTTTTTGTTGATTTAAGTAAAGAAAGTATCAAAGTGAAGGATTTAAGCTATGAAATCGCAAAAAATTATCTTGGAGGAACCGGATTAAGTGCTAAAATTACATATGACTTATTATCTAAAAATGATTATGACACAATTTTATGCAAATCAAGTTAGAAAAAGAAAAATAAAGCCATCAAAGGTAATTAAATTATGGTTTTTGTTTGCTATAATCATGATTACTTCAGTGATAGGGTGGATGCTAGCCCAAGAATTTTTTATTCAACAAACCTCTACTTATAATGATAAACCTTTTAGTTTTTGGACTCACTTCACTCCTGGATTTGGAGTAATTGGACCATTTATTGCAGCACTACTAATTCTTATCAATATTTTATTAGCAAAAATTTTATAAATTTCTAATTCAGATTTATTTTTTTAATGATTCTAACTCTGAATTCAAATTATCTACACTATCTGAAATTTAAGTTTTTATTTTTAATAAATTAAATCTAATTCATATCTGGTTTAAATAAGAATTTAATTTTTTTCTAATTATCTTCTTCCAAGCTCTTAATACGGAGAACTATTATTTCACAGTGGTTTATATCAATACATGTTATTAAGTTTTCAAAAAACTAAGTTTTGTTTTTTTATTAAAATAAATTTTAATTATACAAATAAACTAATGCTTATGATTTGTTATCCTTATCATCTTCTAAATAATTCTTTACAAAATCTTTAGGCGTAATTTTCTTGATATTTAGCTTCTTTAGCAGCGTTTTGTCATTTGTAATAAAAAATTCTGACTTCGAGATTATCGTTGAAGCTGAAATAATGGCATCAGGAAGCTTTATGTTATGCTGAGCTCGTAGCTGAGCAGCTTTTTGTGCTATTTCAAAATTAACCGGAATAACATCAAAATTTAACGCTGCATTACTTGAAAAACGATCGGCTTCGTAATTTTCAGAATTTTGATAAAAACCAACTAGAACTTCGATAAGAACGATAGTAGATAAAACTCCATTAATATGCTTACTTTCAATAAAATTTATTATTTTTTCACAATATTCATGATCATCTTCTTTATTTTTAACAGATAAAAAGACATTTGTATCAAGACATACTCTCATTCCCACTCATCTCTTAACTTTCTTTGGAATTCAAGGCTCTTCTTAACTGGTTTGCTGTTTTTTAAGATCTCTGACATTCTTTCTTGTATTTTTTCTAATACAATTTTATCACCTTGAATCTTGAAAATCACAGCGTCACCAGGTTTAATCTCGAATCTCTCTCGAATGTCTTTAGGAATTACAATTTGTCCTTTCTTACTCAATTTTCCAATATTCATACTTAATAGTAGGAAACATTAGTATTAATAATTATGTCATTTTTATGTTTTTGTTATCTTAGAATAGCAATTTAGAGTCCTATTCTCTTAAAATTTGAAATATTAATTTTTGATTTTATAACCCTCTCATCCAAAGAGTCTTTTATTAGTATTAAACACGTTTAGAATAAGAAAATCTTTGCAAAAATCGTTTCCATAAAGTAAATGAAATGAAAATTTCGAATGAAAGGAGTATAGGTAAATTTAAAAGATACTAGGATAAAAGTGTCGAATGTCAAAATGAAAAAGCCTTTTTTAACAAAAAAAAGTAAAGATCTAAATCTCTAATTTTTAACCATATTCAGATAAATATTAGTTCTCACCATTAGAAGAAGATGTTTTGGCTTCAAATTCATATATATACTCTTTTTGAATAGAGAAAAGCTAGTTTTTCAATCTTATCAAGAACCTGTTCTTAAAAGAAAGAAGCATATTGACCTGAATCTTGACCAATGTAATCAATAATCTCATTCAAGTCATTTTCTGCTGTTGAAGACCATCTTATCTCGACCATTTTTCTAATCTCTTCTTAGTATTAGCCATGACTTGGTTGTGAGGAATTGAATTATTTTGCTCAATTTCTTGAATTCCTGTTAAAATTTTTTTTTAACATATAGATGGTACATAATAACATCTAGAGTAGCGTCTTCTGGTAATTTTCTAATTAGACTTATGACTTTTCTTTAAGATTTGTAGTCATAATTTCTCATTCTTATAATGGATATTTAAATTTTTATAATTACTGATTTCCCTTAACCTATCTAGTAATATTAAATGTTCCAGATTAAATCATTGATATTTAACAAATGATTAAAGAAATTATCATACAGTTGTCGCAAACCAACTATTTTAACATAGAAATATTAATGTTATTAGCAATTTTTAATTGTGGTTTATCGCTTTTTCTAAAATTTTTAAATATTTTTTAAGCAAAAATGTAAAATTTTAAAAAACAGATATGCGTAGTTTAGTTCAATAACAATTGAACTTTAATAATAAGAATTATTCTCAATATCATAAATTAAAGTTTTGAGAGTAATTTTGGTTAACTTTCAAAATGAAATTCACCATTTAAAGAGGAGGAAACATCAAACAAGGTGTTAACAATGTCTGGTGAACAGACCAAAGATTTAGATAACGAACAACCAATTAGAATAGGTGTGATTGTCTGCCACTGAGGTATTAATATAGCGGGGATCTTAGACATACCGAAGATTGTCGAGGAAATTAATAAGTTAGATGACGTATATGCATATTCTTACTTAAGTGCTTGCACAACTGGAGGTAGTGAATACATTAAAGAGCAAATAGCAGAGAAGAAATTAAGTCGAATTCTGATAGCGGCGTGTTCTCCTAGAACACATGCACCTGTGTTCCATGCGATATTAAAAGAAGCAGGCTTACCTCCCAGGTATTTGGAGTTTGTAAACATTAGAGAACATTGTTCTTTTGTACATCAAGCTCCAGAAGTACGGGGAAAAGCAACAGAGAAAGCTATTGAATTGATAAGAGCAGGTATCGCTCGAGCAAAACTTTTAGAAGACGTTCCGACAAAAACCGTACCTGTGAAACCAGTTGCTCTTGTAATTGGGGCAGGTATAGCAGGTTTGTCAGCATCTGTAGATTTAGGGAATGCGGGATACCATGTATACTTAGTAGAAAAAAATACGACGATAGGAGGAAGAATGTCACAACTTGACAGGACATTTCCTACAGACGATTGTTCAATATGAATTCTCGGTCCAAAAATGTTAGAAACTAATCGCCATCCAAATATTGAAATCCTTTCCTATAGCGAAGTTGTTGAAATTGATGGATACATAGGTAATTTTACGGCTAAAATTAAAAGAAAGTCTCGATTTATCAATGAAGACAACTGTACCGGGTGCGGTTCTTGTGCTGAAGTATGCCCCATCTATGTTCCAAATTATTTTGATGAGAATCTATCAGCTCGAAAAGTTACTGACATCGCTTTTGCTCAAGCAGTTCCTTTAATTTCAAACATAGAAAGAGAAGCTTGCGTAGAATGTTTCGCATGCGTAGACGCTTGTGAAAATGATGCTATTGATTTTAGTATAAAAGATAAAATTGTTGAGCTTGAAATTGGAACAATAATAGTCGCAACAGGTTGGGATCTCTATAAAGGAGATGATTATGGGTATGGCATATACGAGAACGTAATTAATCAAATCGAATTAGAACGCATTCTAGCACCAAATGGTCCTACATTAGGACACTTAATACGACCATCTGATAGAAAACGTCCTTCGAAAGTCTTATTCATCAACTGCGTTGGTTCAAGAGATATAAATAAAAATCCTCACTGCTCCGTGGTATGTTGCAATTTATCTCTGAAAAACTCAAAACTGATTAAATCGGAATATCCTGATTCGGAGATTGTCTGTGCTTATATTGATATGAGATGCGCAGGAAAAGATTATGAAGAATATTACCGAAGATCGCGAGAAAAGGGAATTCTCTTCATTAAAGGGCTTATTGGCGATATTAAAGAAGATCCACTAACCAAAAACCTTACAGTTCAATATGAACCTGTTGGTGCTGATGTAGTTGTTACTCAGGAATTCCACATGGTAGTAACTTCACCTGCATCACTTCCATCTGAAGGTACTATTGAAATTGCTAGAATTTTAAATATGGAAAAAAGTCCTGATGGATTTTTAAAAGAATATCATGCGCGACTCGATCCTATTGCCACAAAAGTCCCTGGAATTTATATATGTGGTTCAGCTCAAGGACAAAAAACAATTGAACTTGCAGTTTCTCAAGCCAAAGGAGCAGCATCATCTGCAGGTATACCGATGGGTCAAGGAGAGTACACGATAGAATTAATTCGTGCTACACCCTCTGATGAACGTTGTGCTAAGTGCTATAAATGTATCGAAACATGCCCTTATAATGCAATATCAGTTAATGAAAATGGAAATCTTGTAGTTGATTTAATTTTATGCCGAGGTTGTGGAGCTTGCGCAGCAATATGCCCCTCTAAGGCAATCGAATTAACATACTACAGAGATAGTCAATACATGGCATTATTGGATGAATTACTACCAATTGGGAAATAAAGAGGAAAATAAAATGGCAGAAAAAGAAGATTTGAAGATTATTGCATTTCTGTGTTGGAAGTGAGGATATGGCTCTGCTGATATGGCAGGGACAATACGTGCTCAGTACCCTACAACATATCGAACAGTTTTAGTGCCATGTGCTGGTAGAATTGGCACGGATTTAATAATGCGAACTTTCGGTAGAGGAGCAGACGGTATAATGGTTATTGGATGATATCCTAGTGAATGCGATTTTGAAAAAGGAAATATTCTTGCATATAGGCAAGTAGAATATATTAAAGAAATCTTGAAAACTGTTGGACTTGATAATAAAAGAATTATGATACAATGGTGTACAGCAGCAGAAGGACAGAAATATCAACGAGAAGCAATAGAATTCGATAAAATAATAAAAAAACTTGGACCAAGCCCTCTACGACCTAATAAAGGAGAAGAAGGCACCACACCTATAAAAGGAAAAGCGAAAGCTTAACCATTAATGTGTTAACTGATGAAACTGAGTTAAAAAAATGAGAATTCAGTTGAAGATGTGGGAGCACCATATAACACATAAAAAAGTATTATTAGATTTAAAAAACATTTTTCAAAAACAATATAGAAAAAGTATTAAAAATTTAAATAAGAATAATTTCAAATTAATTTATAAAATTAAGATGGGAATACCATGGATATTATTGCTGAATATTTGATAAAGGTTGAGGATTTTTCCAAACTGCTCATTTCTTTACTTAAAGAAAAAGTTGTAGATAAATTTATTGGAGCGCAATTACGAGTTGACAAAAAGTCAGGCGATATAGATAGATTCACTGTTCAACCTAAATTGATGGAAAAAGAGGAGGATGTTGGGAATTTTCCATTAACTCCTTTAATTGCTTTTGGATATGCGAGAACGGATACTGCTTCAAAATACTTACATAAATCGGTTATGGGAGCGATGAATGAGAAGGTAGGTCTTATTGCTCGCCCTTGTGATACGAGAGCATTAATAGAGCTTTCAAAAATTAAACAAATTAATCTAGATAATCTTTTTATCATTGGTATTGAAGATAGAGGAATGCTTCCTAAAGCTGCTCGTGAAATGCGAAAAATTAAAGATGTTGATACCTCTAAAATTGTTAAAGAAAAAGTCGGTGATAAGGGCCTTATTATTAAAATGGATGATGGGAGTAAGAAAGAGCTAAATCTAACTGTTGCTGAAAATTGTTTAAGATGTTTTCGTAAAATACCTGTTGTAGCTGATATAACTGTCAGTGATCTTGGATTGCCAATTGATTCTGATGAAATTATCTTAAAAGTTTATTCTGAAGAAGGAATTAATGTTGTAGAGAAATCAGGTGTCAGTAAAAAACCCCTCACAGATAATATTAGGAAAGCTCATACAGAAAAATATAACGTAATAATTAAAAATGCTAAAGAGAAAAGAGCTAAAGATCTAGAAGAATGGGCAAAAAAGCCACAAAAAGAAAAAATTGCTGAAATTCTCAAATGTACGATGTGTAATACTTGTATCCGCGGATGTCCTGTTTGTTATTGTGTTGATTGTATTCTTCAAAAGAAGCGAAAGGCCAAAAACATTGATAAAGCGACCTATCAATTAACGAGAATAGCTCATGATGCTGATCGATGTGTAGAATGTGGAAATTGCGATAATAATTGTCCACAGAATTTGCCACTATCGCTGTATTTTCAATCATTAAATGAAGCATTCAAAGAAAAATTCAACTATGAAGCTGGAATGTCTCTTGAAGATGTCCCATTCCGTTCCGGAAAGGCAATTTCACAGATGGAATTGGAAAAATTTTAATTTTTAAAATTTTATTTTTTCTTAATTATTTTTTCTTAAAGTCCACAGATTCATAAGTAGTTACCATTTTTAAACATCTCAACAGCATCTAGTATAGTCTCTGCTCCATTTCCAGCAATTAATGCCCATTAAATGAATTTGGCGTTGTGGTGTCATTTTTAGAACCTTTTAATTTATCTGATTTTAACATTATTCGAAAATATTTGAATGATTGAAAATAACCAATTAACTCAAATTATTTATTCTATCAATAAAATTGTTTAATAAATTCTATACTTTCTGATAAATCTTCTACTCTATGTAATTCCATTATCATTGCCCCTCTATAGTCATAGTTGTTTACAATATCAAAAATCTTTCGGAAATCAACCACTCCAGTACCTAAAGTTGGATGAATATCTGGAGAGTTCTCTAAATTTCCAACCAAATGTATATTTTTAATGCGTTGGTGTATCTTTTCCCATAACTTATCAATATTATCCTGACATGACCAGGAATGCCCTGTATCCCAAGCAAAATAAATATCATTTCTATTTATCTCTGAATAGAATTCATTAATTTCTTTATAATTTAAAAAGAGACCTGCGCTTTCGGGCATATTTTCGATGCAGGTAATCAAATCCAATTCTTTTATTCCTCTCAATAGGACATCAATAGATTCAATCAATTGATTTTTAGTTCTATTATATGAGTGATGTAGGAACTTTGCATTTCCAGGGTGAATTGTAAAAATTTTAGCACCAATTTCCTTACATGTCTCAGCTGCCTTAACATAACATTCTATAGTTGCTTTTAATATCCAAGCGTTTCGAGTACATAGACTTAAATAGGCGTAGGGAGCATGGAATTGTTTCTTAATTAAAGGAAACATATTACATAAATCGATGAATTTTTGCTTAGCGTTACTTAATAAAACTTCTGGAGGATCTAAAATTATTTCACAAATCTTAAGATCATTCTCTTCCGCAAAAAGGAAAGTTTTTTCGATTGAATGAAGAAGCAAATCTATAGAATTCCCGAATTTTCCATTTATAATCGAATCATAAATAAAGGCTATTGAACCAATCCCTAATTCCATTTATTTTCAGAAAACTTTTACTTTATCAAAAAAATCGATATTAATTATCATTAAAATTGATTAATAAATTCTATGTATAGAAAGTAGTAGTTTTATATGTAAAGATTATACTAATGAAGAACCACATCTATTAACGACTTCATTTTAAATTAGTATTTGATATATTTAGCTCTATTTAACTACTTAATAAACCATTTATAATCTTCGGCTGTTATTCAGTTTTTAATAATTTTTATGTCTTTTTATTATTATATCTTTAAATAGGGCTTGATAAAACAGATGAAACTTTTTCCCAATATTTCTCGATATTCCAATCTTCCTTCCGTTTTATTTTAGAAGATATTTCGATAAAAATTTCTTTTATTTGCAACGATTCAAAATAATTTATCTTAGGAGCAATTAATCCTATCATGTATTGTTTTTCTCCTCCTCTTATATTCTTATCTGGATATGAATCAAACAAAATAAATCCATTTCTTTGAATATTTTCAATATTAAGTAAAAGTCCTTCAGCATTAGTGATATTTTCTTGTCCATAAAGAGATAATATTCCATGAAATAATTGTTGTCCAACTTTTTCGATTGAAAAAGGAAAATTTTCATCATCAGGAAAGCTTGATATTAGTCTTGGACCAAAATCGTCGTCCCAAAATACGGATATTAAAACAACACGGCTTATTTCCTCTTTAGAAATTGAAGGTTTTATGTCTATTTTAAGGGCGGAGAAAATGTCTTCTATTTTTTTATTAATTAATTTAATATTTTTGTTTCGAGATATTTTTCCTGCAATTATAGCGAGTAAATCTTCTTCTTTAAAAGGTTTAGTAAGATAATCGTCAACACCTAACATTTTCCCTAATCTTACATCATCGGGGGAATTTCGAGCAGATAAAAATATAAATGGAATACGATTTAAAATGGAATTATTTGAAACTGCTTTAAATAAATTATACCCATCCAATTCAGGCATTAGAATGTCGCTTATGATAATTTCAGGAACTCTATCTAACGTAGAGAGTAGATCCAAAGCTTCCTTTCCATTAGTGGATGTTATAACTTCATAATTGTTAAATTCTAATATATTTTTTAAATTTTTTAATAAAACTAAATTGTCATCCACAAAAAATATTAGAGGTTTCAATTTTTTTAACTCGATATTTTTTCTCTTTTTTTTAAATTTTTAACATATTGATTTTGTAATGAAATCATTTTTCTATATTTTCAAAGCTATTTTTTCAGAAATAATTTGAAGTAACTCCTCTTCTCTATAGGGTTTAATGATAAATTCCTCTTCTATGATTTCAGTGGATCTTAAATCGTCTTCTAAAGGAGAATATGCGGTCATGAACAAAAATGGAATACTCTTCCATTGTGGATTTTTAGAGATCGCGTTGAAAAACTCATATCCATTCATTTCAGGCATCATAATATCACTTATAATGAGATTTGGAAGCTGATTAAGTTTTCTTAAGACATTCATAGCTTCTATTCCATTTTCTGCAGAATAGACTTTAAAATTATTGAATTCTAACGTCATCTGTAGATTTAACAAGAAATCTATATTATCATCAACTATAAGAACTGTTGAGTTCATGTTTTCTTAATCTCTATTTTTACTTTATTTTTTAATGTTAAACTTCTTATTTTTCTTTAAAAAAAAATTTTAGATATTGAAATATCTTATGGATAATCTTTCTTATCTTTCTACTAATTCTCTTAAGGGCTTTTCTTTTTTTATAATGCTAAAATCATAATTTAAAAAAAATCTCAATAATAAGAATAAAATTCATTCTTTTAATTCTTATGAAATAGAAAATCTCATACATATAAATTTAAATTTAAAAAATAGAGGGATTGTATCAAAAGAATATAATTTACTGCAAATTAATAAATTACTTGAATCTTTAGAAGAACAGGAGGAAATTAAATATTTTTTGTAGGAGGGATATTAGTAAATATCTATTCGGATTTTAGGATTACCAGAGGTATAGATATTGTTATAGATAATTCCATTTCGAATAAAAAATTAGATTTATATATTTATTAGGGTATATACATAATTTTAAATTTAATGATTTACATATCTAAAATAATCTAAAATTAATTTTGGAGTTGATTTTAAAGATATGCAAACCATCAATAAAGATAAGGATTTTAACCTTATTAAGATATTTGGTAAAGAAAAATATGAGAAATGGATTAAATCTTATTCAATTCTCTCAAATAAAGATGTTTTAGCTTGGATTATTGATAAAATAGATAAGTACACCGATGAAGGTAAAAAAGCTCATAAATTCACTATAACAGCTTATTTGAACAAATTACAACAATATTGTAATTACAACAAGAATCATTATCAATTAAACAACCCTTCTGACTTATTACAAGAAACAGATATAGACGAAAGAAACCTTAGAGTAAAGAAATATCTACAATACCTTTTAAAATTCAATAAAAAGGATTTTACAGAACTTAAAGAGTTAGGTTTTACAAAAATTCCGACATCTGTAACTATTCGAAATAACATTCAAGCAAAAATTAAGAGCTTTTATTCTAATCGTGGATTACCAATAAGCTATAACCTTAAATCAGCAAAACAAGGAGCTAATAAGAATGAAATAACCCTAACAAAAGATATTATCAAGAAAATTCAATCTAAATTGGAATCATCAAACTATAGATTGATTTGTAAGTTTGAAACTCAA
>SDBS01005132.1_pt1 | contig 12806 bp, 9 predicted proteins | sample 2277091 | NCBI WGS metagenome assembly SDBS01 (sample SAMN10404972, study PRJNA504765) | marine sediment metagenome | isolation source: marine sediment core GS10_PC15, 163 cmbsf | place: Arctic Ocean: Southern Knipovich Ridge | collected 2010 | reverse complement strand
CATCTAACTTATTTAGTACAATTGGGTCTTCAATTTATGCAACTCCTTGGGTTAACTTTAATCAACTTTGTTCATGTTTACAAAAGGAAACTAGCCACTCTTATTGGAATTTTTGGTGTTAGTCTAACAGCATTAACCATAGTTCTTTTTCAGGAACTCGTTTATATTTCAATAATAACTATCATGACTGGTTTTTTCATAGGGTTAATTTATGGAGTGGGTATGAAAATTATGCTTGAATATGGGACAGCAGAAAATACTTCAAAATATTCGACCATTAATGAGATTATAATTGGAATTGGTTTTGGATTTACTCCTATAATAGCAGGATACGTTGTTGAGATCAATCTATATGCAGTACATGGGTTTATTATTTTCCTTGGGCTCATTTTATTGATCTTTCTTATTTATCTATCACGAAATATTAAAAGTCAAAAAAAAATTCCATCAGATTAAAAAAAGGTTAAATCAAACTATTATATCATAGGTATGGTTAACTTATCAAAAAAAATTAACCTTAGACTAAAAAATTAAAAAAAAAGAAAAAAGTTTTTACTCAATTTTAACTTCAATAATATCTTTTAACTCATCGATGTAAGGTACTTCTATTTTTAGTAATCCGTTGTTATAAGTTGACTTCGCATTTTCATGATCGACTGGGCAACATAATTGGAAAACTCCACCATACTTTATATTGTCAGATTCACCGTAGATTACAAGATTATCTTTATTCATCTTGACCTTGACATCTTCCTTTTCTACACCAGGCAAAATGACTTCCATGATATATCCCGTACTCTCTTTGTTATCATACATACAGATTTCCGGAATCAACACTCTTTTTACAGATTTTTCCTCTATTTCTTTTATTTCCTCTTTATCTTCTACATTAGCCATTTCAGACATAATAATACCTTTTTTTTTGTTTATAATAGCTAATTTATTAGGAAAATCAAACTATTTGTAGGTTAGCCTAATGAAATATCAAAAATTCCTAAGAAAGAGATTAAGAATGTTAAGTCAATATTATTTATTACTTTTAAAATAAAGAACACTTCCTAGAAAAGCTCTTTATATGGGAATTATGTAAAGAATTCAAATAAAATATTTAGATGAGAACTACATCCCAAAGTGGCAAATTTAGAAGATGGTCTGGATTGAATTAAAAGAGTTATAAAAAATTAGAATAAATTAAAAGATAAAACCTAATTAACAGGAATTTACAAACAATACTTCTTCTTCCATGGGAAGTAAAATGATTATGTTTGCTCCTTTCAGGTGTTCTCCCTTAATTCTATCCTCAACCCAGATTTTTCCATTATAACTATCTATTATTTTTTTTACAAGTGATAATCCCAAACCCATTCCACTTCCAATGCTTTTATTAATGGAAGCTCTCTCAAATATGGTCTCCTTTCTTTCGTCTTCTATTCCTAAACCGTTATCAATGAACTCTATCTTACAATAATTAGTTTGATTTTGTGTTTCCCTCGAAATTTTAATTTTAACCTCGATTATATCATTACGATTATGCTTGACTGCGTTTATTAAAATATTTTCAAACAAATCTTGTATTAGTTCATTTGCTTTGATGTGCAGTGCATCTTGAAATGAATCAACATGAATATTAATTTTTTTGTTTTGGTAAGAATTTTGTAGAAATTGAATTGATGCATTAAGATTTTTCGTAATGTCAACTAATTTAAGCGAAAGCTTTTGTTCTTCGATTTGAGAGAGTCTTCTAACATTTGATATTAATTTTCCCCCTCTATCAACTTGTTCGTCGATTACATCCGTCATCTCTCCCACATTTGTATTTTCCTGTTGAATTCCTTTTTCTAGTGTCCTGATAATAATTTGATTGGCTGTAAGAATATTTTGAAGAATGTTATTCATATCATGAGCAAAAATATCTTTATATAATTCCGCATTGTTAAGTGCTTCTTGTAACAAAACTTCTGTACTCTTCCGTTTGGTTTGCTCTTCATCGATAGATTCACCTATGATTTTAGAAGCCCGACTTACCAATAAACCCGTAATTACCGCCACTAAAACCACAATAATAGCGGTTATGAATGCAGCGTTAACATTAGAAAAGAATTGGATGAAAGTTGTAACAAAGCTACCCGTTAAGACTGCAATAATGCTTAAAGGGAAGAATATACGAAGTAATTGAGCATACGTATTAGGTTGGGCAATAAATCTTAACGGTATCGATGTTTTGTCCGATGAAGCGAATAGACCCACTCCAAGCATTAAAAAACCAAAAGCTGTTGTTACTGCCATGGGGACAAGAGTGCCTTGCTCATATAACAATGGAACGCCATAAATGTAGGCCAACAAAAAGATTAGAGCAATTATCATAGTCAATGCCCCTAAAATGCCTGCTAAATTCATTAGTTTGGGACTTTTATTTTTTTTAAATCTATAAAATATCAGTGAGAAGGTGGCTAATCCCCCGATAAAGAACACAGCACCTGTTGATGGAGACATACGAGCTATAGGTATGAAGCCAAGAGTACCTGCGCTAGGAATTAATAAATTCTCCAAGTTAAGGTCTGTTCCTAAAAAAGCATCAAAAGTTTCTAATATTCCAAAAAGCGAAACTAAAAGCGCCAAACCACATCCAATAACTGTGTTACGTCTCTGCCAATTTATATGAGGAAGAATTAGAATGAACATATTCAATATAAGGAATGAAAACGCTGTGCTTGGAGCCATTGGAATGAATTCCTCTCTGATACTACCTAATGTTCCAAAACCAGGGATATAACCAATTAATCCTAATACCGCAGTTATGGATGAAATAGTTGCAGCTAAAATTATAGTTTTTTTTAGAATATTTTTCATTTATTCTTCCACTTTTGAATTAGTGCTCGGAATAAAATCTCCAAATTTCTTAGATTCTCTTTCATATAATAACTTAGAAAGATTATTTGAATCTTTCTTTTTTTGTGCTTATAATTGTTAGTTTAACTTAAAGACCAATATAAAGGTATAACGGTTAGTCTTAGGCATTAATAAAAAATAAGAAATAGAGTTATATTCAAAAAATCTCAAATTACCTTATTAAATTAACCAAATTATCTTGTTCCTATTCTTAGGAGAGAAAATAAAATGATTTCAGATGTTATTTCTAAAGATAAAACTAGGGCTTTTCTTTTTTGTAATGAAGCGATTGTTCGCGCAGCACTTGAGGCAGATGTGAAGATTGTGGCTTTTTATCCTGGATCTCCGGTTTCAGAAATATTAGATACCTTTTATCAGATTTCTGAAAACTTTGATATTAAAATGGAAATTGCCACGAATGAAAAAGTAGCTCTTGAAATTGTGGCAGGTGCTTCCATGGGTGGCCAAAGATCCCTAACAGCTATGAAGAGCGTGGGGTTAAATGTCGCATCAGACACCTTTTTCAGTTTAGGTTATACTGGAATTAATAAAGGATGTGTTCTAGTCTTTGCTGATGATCCTTTTTGTCATTCTTCTCAAAGTGAAGAAGATGGACGATTTTTTGCCGAAAATGCTTATATTCCCATGTTAGAACCCTCTGATCCAGTTGAAGCTAAACAAATGGTTAAAGAGGCATTTGAAATATCAGAGAAGTTTCAAACCATTGTTCTAGTTAGAACTACTACTCGAATAAATCATCAATCTACTATAGTACCATTAGAACCACTAAATCGAACAGAATTTAAACCTGGAAGTTTCAGAGAATTTAATAAAAAATATTCCACAGTAGGAGCAAAAGCTAGAGAATTGAAACTAAAAATACTAGAGAGGAGAGATAAAGTTAAAGCTGAATTCGAAAAATCTCACTTTAATTTTATCCATGAAGGTAATTTAGACTTTGGAGTGATTGTTTCAGGAGTTTCTTACAATTATGTATTAGAAGTATGTAATAAACTTGATATAGATCCACCAATTTTAAAGCTAGGGACAACTTATCCACTTCCTAACAAGTTTATTAGCAACTTTATAAAAGATTTAAAAGGTGTTATTATTGTTGAAGAATTATCTCCTTATTTAGAATTGAGGATTAAAGCGTTAACTAAGAAAGTAAATCCTAGTATTCAGATTGTAGGGAAAGGTTCAGGTCATTTTAGCGAGGCATTCGAATATAATATCCCAATTGTTTTTAATGTGTTCAAGGATGTTTTCGATATTAAAACTAATAAAGATTATGAAGGAGTGTTAGAAAAAGCAAACGAATTAAAAAAAATTTTACCTGTAAGAATCCCTGTTTTTTGCCCTGGATGCCCTCATCGAGCTACTTTTTGGTCTCTAAATAGGGCATTAGTCGGTAAATCTGATAAGATTGCTCTTATAAATGATATTGGTTGCTATTCAATGCTTCTCTTGAATAAAGATATATATTCTAAAATGCATTCTGATGACTTATTGCTCGCTATGGGAGCTACACTCGGAGCAGGAAGCGGAATATCTTTAGCAGCCAAAGAAAAAACAATCTCTGTTATTGGTGATAGCACTTTTTTTCATGCCGGCTTACCTGGAATGGTAAATATTTGTAATAATGATGAAAATGTCATAGTAATTATTTTAGATAATTCAGTAACCGCTATGACTGGACAACAACCAAATCCTGGTACGGGGTACGGACCCGCTGGTGTCCCAAAAATTAAAATTAAAATTGAAAACGTATTAAAGGGAATCGGCTTTAAAAATGTCGTAATTAACAACTCTTTTGATGCTAAAGAAAGTATTCTTGCTTTTAAAAAAGCACTAGAAGAACGGGGTCCATCTATCATCATTTCTCGTGGACCTTGTGCTCTATGGAATGATAGAAACAAAAGAAAAAAAGGTGAAAAAATCCAACCTTATTTTGTTGATCAAAATGTCTGTCGCAAGTGCCATACTTGTATGCGGGACTTTTACTGTCCAGCAATCAACATGGACTCTACATTTAAAGAATTTACAGATGAGAAGGGAAAGCTATGGAAGGGTTATTCTTCCCATATATCTCCGGAATTATGTGATGGATGCGGCGTATGTTCTATTCTCTGCCCTTATACGAATCCTGATGCTCGTTCTGAAAAAGATGTGATTAAACATTTTGAAAAACTGAGAGAGGTGCGACATGACTTATAATATAATGACATGTGGAGTTGGAGGTCAAGGTTTAATGTTAGTCTCAAATATTTTGGGATTAGCATGCGCTGAATTTGGATTAAATATAAGAACTGCAGAAACTCATGGCTTAGCCCAACGCTCCGGCTCAATTTACACCCATATTCGTATTGGTGATAATGTTTTCTCTCCGTTAATTCCTTATGGTGAAGCAGATGTATTACTCGGAATGGAAGCAATTGAAGCTATTAGATTTATTGAATTTTTAAAATTTAATGGCACCATAATACTAAACAAATATATTTGGCAGCCGGTTCAAAGCACATTTCAGCGAGTAAAAAATCCTGAAACCCCATACATTTCTTTTGAAGAGATATTAGATCAATTGAATAAGGTTACCAATAATATCCATGTTTTAAACGCGTTAGATTTGGCTAAAGAAACGGGAAATCCTCTCACTTCAAACGTAATTCTTCTTGGCTCTTTGGCAAAAATAAACGGTTTCCCTATTACTATAGATCAATTAAAAGATGTTATTCCTTTGGTTGTACCAAAAAAAGCGATAGATGCTAATTTAAAGGCTCTAATGTTAGGGTTCAAATCATAGAATTGAATTAATAATTTCTTCAATTTTTATTATCCAATTTTTCTCTATGAATGTATTCAGTAATACCGCGAACACTATTCCCCACAAAATATAACTCTTTTTCTCTCATGTTCTTATCAAGAGAATCTAAAGTTGCAAAATATTTATCCTTCATTTTTAGAGTTTTCTTAACAATTTCCAAGTAATTGGGCTCATGTCTCTTTTCCGATAATTCCTCTATTACTCGAATCCATGTAACGAGTTGTAATTCAGCAATTTTCAAAGCCTCAATAGCGTTTTCTTTCATCCCAAAATGGGCATAACACATTTTGTAACCTTTTAAATTTTCATTTAATAATCTACTAATTGATGAAGCCCATACCTCATAATTGAACGTGGGTGGTGTAGCTGGGCGACTATAAATTGACCCTTCTAAAGGAATATTCACTCCTGCAGCTTCTCCACTAAATAAATATCGGTCAAAAATGTAAGACTGGTGATGAGGGGCATGTCCTGCTGTCTCAATAATTTTTATTTTTCCGTCATAAATAAATTTTTGAAATTCTATCCGATCTTCTGGGACCGGCATCATTTTTCCATAAGCTCTTGCCACATCTCCAAGAACTTTTAAACTTCCCTCCCATAATCTTTCAGGATTAATTAAATGTTTAATTCCCTTAGGATGACATATTACTTGTGCTTGAGGGAAAAATTTGATCAATTCACCTACACCCCCAGCATGGTCTAAATGAATATGAGTTAATAAGATATAATTTAGATCGTTTTCCTTAATACCTATTTTGTCCAATGCGTGTTTCAATGAATTTATAGCTGATTTTGGTCCAGTATCTACAAGGAAGCATAAATTATCATCTTTATACGCCCATGAACTTAAAGTGCTTGTAAAATTAGTTCCTTTAAGATCTAGTTGGATATCGTAGAGATTAGATGCGACGTTAATAATGTTCATTATGATAAGATGGTACTATCTCTTTCAAATAATAAGAAAATAAAAGAATGTATTTGGATTTATAATTTACGGAGGTTCAAATCCATTTACGATCCTCAACATCTATTACTGAATTTCGTTTAATTTTTAACGTAAAGTATTAAATACTTAATTATCGTAACAAATTTTTAAATTTCTAATCAAAATTACGGTTTTTAAAAAAAAATGTCAAAAAAAAGTATGTTTTTGGTCTTTGCAATTTTCGTCACTATTCTTTTAATAGGTGTCAATATTGATATCAAGGCTCACAGTGCAGCAAGAATGGACTTGAATTACAATTTAACAACTGAAGAACTTGATGTCACAATAAGTCATAGCGTCGCAAATCAAAACACTCATTATATATCATCGGTCGAAATCAAAGTAAATAATAGCACTATTTCCACAGAAACTTATTTTAGTCAGCCTACCACAAGTACATTCGTATATCAATATAGTAATATAACAGCTATTAAAGGGGACACAATAATGGTAATAGCGATATGTAATTATTTTGGTCTTATTTCAAGTTCAACAATTGCTGGTGAAGATCCACCACAAAGCGGAGAACCAGAGATTCCTGGTTATTTAGGAATTTGGATAATTATCATGAGTTCTATTATAGCATTATTAACCATAAACTTTAAAAGAATCAGACGGATGAAAAAATAATATGGCTTTATTAGATCTTCTTCAATTTCCTCAATTTTACGTGGTGATAGTGGAAGTATTCTTTAAAAAGTCGTCAATTCGATTTTCAATAATTTAATCTTTTATTTTACCTTTTTTTTTTTAATAATGGAAGGAATGAGTAACCAAGTTTTACATATTGATTTATCGACTGAAAAGATAGTTGTAGAACAAATCGATAACCAAATTCTTTTAAAATTTTTGGGAGGTAGAGGATTAGGTGTAAAGTTATTTACAGATCTTATTCCAAAAGGATTAAATCCCCTTTCAAAAGAAAATCTCTTGATTTTCTCCACAGGACCTATAACAGGGAGTGTTGTTCCAACAAGTGGGAGATTTTCTTTAGTGACCAAATCTCCTTTAACCAATACAATCTTTCATTCAAATTCAGGAGGTTATTGGGGACCTTACTTTAAGAAGTGTGGATATGACTCCTTAATAATATCAAATAAATTGGGAAATGAAGATAAGGGATACATTGTAATTGATGGGAATAAGAAGATTGAAATTAAAGACGCCTCACGATTATGGGGATTAAAAACTTCCAATTTGGTTGAAAAAATTAAAGAATTAGAAGGAAAAAATTCTCAAGTTTTATGTATTGGACCGGCAGGGGAAAATTTAGTAAAATTCTCTTCTATAATGAACCAAGCACAAAGAGCCTTTGGCCGCGGAGGTGTTGGAGCAGTAATGGGCTCAAAAAACCTCAAAGCGATCGTTGTTAAAAATGGGAATAAAAAATTCCCAATAAAAGATAAAGAACATATGAGAAAGCTTAATGTAGTAGCCTTAGATAAGATCAGGGTCGTTCCAACAACTTCTCAAGGTCTAGCTTTATTCGGAACTGCTGCTTTAGTAAAAATTATCAATCTTTTTGGTATGTTCCCAATTAAAAACTTCCAATCGTCCTTCGTTGAATCTCCTAAAATAGACTTAGTTAGTGGGGAACGGTTAAAAGACGATTATCTAGAAACGAATGAAGGCTGCTATAATTGTATAATCAAGTGTGGTAGGATGACTAACACGGGAGAAAATAAAGGTAAAGGTCCCGAGTATGAATCGCTTTGGGCACTTGGCCCATTAACTGGAATATTTGATTTAAAAGAAATCGTACATGCTAATTATTTATGTAATGATTACGGATTAGACACAATCTCAACAGGGGGGACTATTGCCTGTGCAATGGAGATGCAGCAGAATGGGATCTTAAAGAATACCTCTTTAAGGTTTGGTAATGAAAAATCTCTATGTGACCTAATTAAAAAAATTTCATTAAGAGAGGAGATCGGAGATGAATTGGCTGAAGGTTCTTGGAGATTAGCAATTAAATATGGTGCGCTAAAGTATGCAATGCAAGTAAAGGGAATGGAAATTCCTGCTTATGATCCTCGAGGCGCTTTCGGTCATGCTTTAAACTATGCTGTCAGTTCAAGAGGTGCATGTCATTTAACAGGATTCTTAGTAGCGTTAGAGTTATTAGGAGTACCAAAATTGATAAATAGATTTTCTATTAACGGAAAATCTGATCTTCTATTTTTAAAACAGAATCAAAGTGCTGTAGAAGATTCACTTGTGGTTTGCAAGTTTGTAGGATATGCATTAGGGTTTGATTTTCAAGCACGATTTCTTAGCGCAGTATTGAATAAAGATATATCTATAACCGATTTAATAACCATAGGAGAAAGAATATTCACTTTAGAGAGATTATTTAACATTAGGGAAGGTTTTACAAAAGGTAATGATATACTTCCTTCTAGATTCTTAGAAACTCCTCTAAAAGAAGGTCCGTCTAAGGGCAAAACTGTCCCGTTAAAACAAATGTTAAAAGATTATTATTCTGTAAGGAAGTGGGATGAGAGTGGTAATCCCACTGATGCATTGCTTGAAAAGTTATCTATTAAAAGATTAGTTTAATTATTATGGTTAAATGCAAATAAACTTAAATTAATAAATCATGATTGATCCTGAGACGTATAAGCAGTTTAAAATCACTGGTAAGATCCTAACAGATCACAGATATAATACTTCCCATTCTGGGAATATTAGTATGAGATCCGGAGGCAAAATTCTTATTAAGCGAAGGGGAGCAATGCTTGGATATTTAGAGCTAGAAGATATCATAGAAACAGATCTTTACGCTCCAGATTCAGGAATTATGCTTTCCAGCACAGAAACAGATGTACATCGCCAAATATATTTAAATACTGACGCCATGGCTGTAGTTCATGCTCACAATCCATTCTGTGTTATCCTATCACTAATCGAAGATGAAATAACTTGTCTAGATGCAGAGGGAATTTATGCATATAGGAAGATTCCTGTAATTGAGGTCGAAAATCCCGCTGGTCCTGCAGATGCTGCAAGAGAAGTTCCCAAAGTCTTACAAAATTATCCAATAGTTGTGGTGAGAGCTCACGGTGTTTTTGCTAAAGGAAATACACTCTACGATGCTCTGCAAAATGTAACTGGGGCAGAGCAATCAGCGATGATAAGATATTATACCATGATGACTGGCAAATCATTAAAGAGGGATTATTCTAAAGAAAAATACTTCTCAGAATGGTAATACTCATTTCCAATTCTCTAATTTGTTATAAAAGGATAATTCATGATTTAAGTTTGAAATAATTAATGATCCACAATACTTTATTATTTAAATCTCTCATATATACTCTAAAATAAGCTACCAGAAAATGATCAAAGAAAAAACTAAATATTGTAGTTTTTGCCAGAAAAATATAATTCCAGAACGTAAAAAGGTGAAAATCGGGTCGTCGTTTAGGCGGGGATTTTATGTAAAAGAAAAATTTTGCCCTGATTGTGCTCGAAGATTAACAAACAACATTTCCTATGCCTATATTATCATATGTTCTATTATACTAATATTTTTAATAATTATTTATTTCTTAGGTTGGAGTTTATAGGTAGTTTTTTTATTTCTTTTTCTTTCTTATTTTCATTAGGTTTCAAGCAATTTAATTAAAAAATTGTAACCTACAATCAATCATAAAATTTATTTAAAATTTAATACAAAATAAGTTAAATCTTACAAATGGTGTCAAATTTGGGAAAAAATATTGGTGTTAGAAGATTAAAAGGATCAATTCCAAAAGTAGGCATCCGTCCTACCATTGACGGTAGGGAAAAAGGTGTCAGAGAATCTTTAGAAGACCAAACAATGGGAATGGCTGAAGCTGTAGCAGATTTATTATCTCATGACTTAAGACACCCAAATGGTATATCAGTTGAATGCATTATCGCAGATTCTACAATAGGAGGTGTTGCCCAATCTGTTACATGTGCAGACAAATTTAGAAGAGAAAATGTGGGAGTATCAATAACTGTTACACCCTGTTGGTGTTATTCAGCAGAAGTTTTAGATAATAATTCTCACATTCCGAAAGCTATATGGGGTTTTAATGGGACCGAAAGACCTGGTGCTGTATTTCTTGCCGCAGTTTTAGCTGCTCATTCACAGAAAGGGCTACCTGCGTTTGGGATCTATGGAAAAGATGTTCAAGATGAAAATGACTCGAGTATTCCTGAAGATGTTAAAGAAAAACTATTATTATTTGCAAGAGCAGGACTTGCTGTAGCATGGATGAGAGGAAAATCTTATTTATCTATAGGGGGAGTTTCAATGGGAATTGCTGGTTCAATTGTACAAGAAAATTACTTCCAAGATTATCTAGGGATGAAAAATGAATATGTAGACATGTCTGAAATAATTAGAAGAATTAGTGAAGAAATCTACGACATTGAAGAATACAATAAAGCTAGAATATGGGTAAAAGAAAAATGCAAGGAAGGAAAAGATACAAATCCTATAGAAGTACAAAAAACCAGAGAGCAAAAGGACAAAGAATGGGAAACAATTATTAAAATGACAATGATTTGTCGAGATCTAATGGTTGGTAATCCAATACTTAAAGAATTAGGATTTGGGGAAGAATCCCTTGGGCATAATGCGATCGCCGCTGGTTTCCAAGGACAACGCCAATGGACAGATTTTTTACCAAATGGGGATTTTATGGAAACAGTATTGAACAGTTCTTTTGATTGGAATGGGATTAGGCAATCTTATATCATGGCGACCGAAAATGATGCTCTGAATGGAATTGCTATGCTCTTTGGACACCTGTTAACACAAACATCTCAGATTTTCGCAGATGTTAGAACATATTGGAGCCCCGAAGCTGTCAAACGTGTCACTGGCTTGGAGTTAACTGGTAAAGCAAAAAATGGAATGATTCACTTAATCAATTCTGGTTCGGCTTCAATGGATGGAACAGGTCAGCAAGAATTAAATGGTCGACCCGCCATGAAACCCTTTTGGGAAATTTCTGTTGAAGAAATGGAAAAATGTCTTGCGTCAACTAAGTGGGATGCTGTCGTTAATGAATATTTCAGGGGTGGCGGTTTTTCTTCTAACTTCCTCACAAGGGGTGAAATGCCAATGACTATGTCAAGAATTAATATTATAAAAGACCTTGGTTTAGTGTGTCAATTAGTTGAAGGATGGGCAGTCAATGTCCCTGAAGAAATTCATAGGGTTCTAGATGATCGTACAAATAATACCTGGCCCACAACTTGGTTTGTCCCAAGATTAACCGGAGAAGGTGCATTCAAATCAGTCTATAAAGTTATGAATAATTGGGGTGCAAATCATGGTGCTTTATGCTTTGGGCATATAGGGGCTGAGATGTTGACTTTAGCTTCCATGTTAAGAATTCCTGTAAGTATGCATAATGTTCCAGATGAACAAATTTTTAGAGCAAGCATATGGAGTGCATATGGAACGAAAGACTTAGAAGGTGCAGACTTTAGAGCATGTAAGACACTTGGGCCATTGTATAAATAAAAAGGGTAATATTTTATTAAATTTATAAATCTTAAAATAATGAAGGGATAAATTATGAATTATACACCAGATAAAGAATCAATTAAATCTCATCAGGTTCCTGATTGGTTTCATGATGCCAAATTTGGTATTTTTATACACTGGGGACTCTTTTCTGTTCCTGCTTTTGCAAAAGCGAAAATTGATCTTGGTGAATCACAGAAGAGAGGAATTGAAGAACATTTCAAAAATAATCCCTACGCTGAGTGGTATTTAAATTCTTTAAGAATAGATGGAAGTCCAACACAAAAATATCAAAAAGAAAATTATGGTGAGGATTCTGAATATGACGATTTTGTATCTATTTTTAATGAGGAAATACAAAAGTGGAATCCGAATAAGATGGTTGAGTTATTTAAAAAAGCTGGAGTAAAGTATGTTGTTTTAGTAACTAAACATCATGATGGATTCACGCTATGGCCGAGTAAATACCCAAATCCCAATAAAGAAAATTATCACGCAAGTCGAGATATAGTAGGAGAACTTACTAAAACAGTTAAAGAAAGCGGGTTAAAGATGGGATTTTACTATTCAGGTGCTTTAGATTGGTCGTGGAA
>SDBS01005129.1_pt1 | contig 12815 bp, 10 predicted proteins | sample 2277091 | NCBI WGS metagenome assembly SDBS01 (sample SAMN10404972, study PRJNA504765) | marine sediment metagenome | isolation source: marine sediment core GS10_PC15, 163 cmbsf | place: Arctic Ocean: Southern Knipovich Ridge | collected 2010 | reverse complement strand
CGGAATTGCCGCTTTGGAACGCGAACTCGACGCCTGCCATCAGGATATGGATTCCGGGGCGGAAGTAGACAAGGCCCGGCTCGATGATCTCGCAACCCGAATTGAACAAGAGCAGAAAAGACTGGCCGGTCTTACCACGCGTTGGCATCAGGAAAAAGAGGCGGCTGAGGAGGTCATTCAGCTACGGAAACAACTGGCCGGAAACGTTGACCGCGTTGAAAAAAGCGAAGGGACCGAAGTTGCGGAAAACGAAGAAAAACCCGCCGCCGAGGAAACAAAACCGGAGAAGACCCCCGAGGAATTGAAAACCGAGCTGGGCAAGGCCATCAAACGATTGAAGGAAATTCAGGGGACCGACCTCTTGATCCCCTTGGATGTTGGACCGGATATCATCGGTCGGGTGATCTCCGACTGGACCGGCATTCCGGTGAACAAAATGGCATCCGATGAGGCCAAGGCCATTCTGGCGTTTGACGCCAAACTCAAGGAACGTATCAAAGGGCAGGATTTTGCGGTCGAGGCGGTGGCGCGCGGGATCCGCGCGGCAAAAGCCGGAGTGCAGGACCCCGGCAAGCCGATCGGCGTCTTCCTCTTTGTCGGACCATCCGGGGTGGGCAAGACCGAGTGCGCGCTGGGGGTCGCCGACTTGCTTTTCGGCGGGGAACGGTTTCTGGTGACGATCAATATGTCCGAGTTCCAGGAAAAGCATACTGTTTCCCGATTGATCGGTTCTCCCCCGGGGTACGTTGGTTATGGTGAGGGCGGCGTGCTTACCGAAGCGGTCCGCCAGCATCCGTATTCGGTGGTCTTGCTCGACGAGGTGGAGAAAGCCGACGCCGAGGTGATGAACCTGTTTTACCAGGTTTTCGATAAGGGGATGCTCTCCGACGGCGAAGGTCGGGTGATCGACTTTAAAAATACCGTCGTCTTTATGACTTCGAATTTGTGCACCGACTTGATCACGCAGGCGGGCCAGATGCCCGAACCGCCGTCGCCCGAGGATTTGATCAAGGCCATGCGGCCGGAGTTGAACAAGTATTTCAAACCGGCCCTGGTCGGGCGAATGACTGTGGTGCCGTTTTATCCGCTGCTTGCCGAAGCGATGAAGGAGATTGTGCGGCTCAAGATCGGACGCCTGGTCGGCCGTCTGGATGACAGCCACAAAATAAAGTTCACCTATTCGGAAGAAGTCGTCAATCAGATCGCCGCGCGGTGTACTGAAGTCGAAACCGGCGCGCGCAATATCGACAATATCATGCAGGGCACGCTCCTGCCGCGAATTTCATCGGAAATCCTGGAGCAAATGACCCGGGGACCGCTGCCCGATGCGCTGCATCTTGATTTGGATGACACCGGTGAGTTTGTCTATACGTTTTCCGGCGACGGTCAACCGGGGACGACCCCGAAAAAGAAAAAGCAACCGGCACGGAAAAAAGCGAAAAAGGCCAAGGCAAAATAACACACGACTGATGGGGCGCGGAGTATGAGCAGGCAATCGTTCCTCCAGGGTTTAAACGCGGCGTTGAGGATAAACAAGTCGGCGTCGGCGGTGTCTGCATGAGTAATAATTTGGGGAACAGCCGGCCGTTGTGTACCCGCCGACCCTGGCAATGCCGGCCGGTCGGGGAACGGAAAGGAACGGTGAAATTTTTATGCCAACGATAAGATCGGCGCAGGAGGCGGACTTCATTTTCGAAGTCGACGGCTTTTCCGGAGAGCTTCGCGTATTGAATTTCTCGGGAACAGAAGGGGTCTCCGAATTGTTCGAGTTCGGTCTCCATCTGACCTCGGAGGATGGTGAAATCGACATCGATTCAATCGTCGGGAAAAACGCCACACTAACCATCTTCCACGATAACGGCGAACGCAAGGTCCAGGGTATTGTCAGCAGGTTTGAACAGGGCAGTGAGGGTAAAGATTTCACGCCGTATTTTGCCGAACTGGTCCCCGAAGTCTGGTTGCTGACCCAGTGTTACGGGTGCCGGATTCATCAAAACCTATCCGTCCCCGATATCGTCAAGAAAGTACTTGCTGATGCCGGAATCGCCGCGGATCGTTTCCGATTCGCCCTGAGCGGCAACTATGACCCACGGGATTACTGCGTGCAATATCGGGAAAGCGACTGGAATTTCATCAGCCGTCTTCTGGAAGAAGAGGGGATTTTTTATTTCTTCGAACACACCGATGAGGCAGCCGTCTTGGTAATGGGGGACGCGGATACGGTGCATACGCCGATCGAAGCATCGGATACCGTCCTCTTCCGCGACGTCTCAGGGACGGTGGGGGAAGAGGAAGCCGTATTCACCTACCGGTATTCACAGGAGATCCGCCCGGGCAAGATGACTTTTCGCGATTACAATTTTGAAAAGCCCACCCTCAATTTGGAAAAAGACCAGAGCGCCGCTCGCGATGATGCACTGGAAGTGTATGATTATCCAGGCCGGTATATCGAACCGGACGTCGGCGTCAGGATTGCCGAGCTTCGCTTGCATGCTGTGCAATCGCGGCGGATCATCGGCCTAGGCGAGAGTCTGGTACGGCGGTTTATTCCCGGGTACAAGTTCACCCTTGATGAACACTCGCGCTCCGATTTCAACCGCGAGTACCTGCTCATCTGGATTCGCCACGAAGGCACCCAGCCGCACGGCGACGCGAGTGTTGAAGGGGAGTTCAAATATAACAATGATTTTCGCTGTATCCCCGCCGATGTCCCTTTCCGTCCCACGCTGCGCACGCGGCGGCCGGTCGTTGAAGGGACCCAGACGGCGATTGTCACCGGGCCTTCGGGCGAGGATATCTATCCCGAAAAGCACAGTCGGGTGAAGGTACAATTTCACTGGGATCGCGAAGGACAACATGACGAACATACCTCTTGCTGGATACGGGTCGCCCATGGGTACGCGGGCAACAACCACGGGATCCAGTTTGATCCCCTGATCGGCGATGAGGTCCTCGTAGATTTTCTAGAGGGCAATCCGGACAAGCCGATAATCGTCGGGAGTGTATACAATGGAGATAATGCGCAGAAAGTCGACCCCAAAGACATCATCCAAAATATCATCCTCACTCCCTACCAGCATAAGTTGCTCTTTGATGATAAAGGATCCTCCATCACGCTGACGACCGGCGGCAATGAAACACTCAACATGGCCGACGGCAAGTCGTCCAGCGCCAACGGCAACAATATCAAGCTCTCCACGGCCGACGGGCATTACGCCCACTTAGCCGGCGGAACTTCGCTGGATGGAATCGAGCTCAAGACGAAGGGCGCCCATGTCTTGCGCATGGACGACAAGGACACTTTCGTTTTACTCGCCACGACCGCTGGCTATACTTTCATCCTTGACGACAAGAAGAAAAATGCGGCCTTGATGACCCCGGGTGGGCATCTAATCGCTCTCGACGATGAGAATACGAAGATCGAGATTCGCTCCGGGGGCATGCAGGAAATTGTTTTCGATGATGCCAGCAGCACGCTCAAGATACACACCGGCAGCAACCACATGCATATGGACAGTTCGGCCACCCACATCTGGCGGGGAGCAAACCATATCTCCATTACCGACGCCTCGATACATTTGTACAATGGGGGTTTTCACGTGTTGGTGGACAGCGGCCAGATAAAATTGTATAACGGCGGCAACGCCGTGCGGGTGGCGGGGGACGCGATCACCGTCTCCCACTCATCGAAAGTCGAACTATCTGCCGGTGGCAGCAAGATCACGATCTCGGGGGCCGGCGTCGAGATTTCCGGGCCGATAGTCAAAATCAACTCTTAAACGGCATTGGTGAGTTTTGCCGGAGGGAGAAATAGTGTCGGTAAGTAAAGAGAATGTCACGGCGCAGGGGGCAACGTTATCGGGGAATACCGCGAACGCCGGCGGTATCGAGCAGGTGCTCCAAAAAGTAAACCTGCCGGCTGTGGGTGGCGAGGGAACGCTGACTCGGACCGTCCTTGAAAAAACACAGGCGCAAGTTTCATCAATCGGCCAAAAGATCATCCTGAAATCCGGCCGGCGGGTGCACTTTTTCGGCGGGGAGGACGAGGAACTCCTGGTGGTGCACAACCCCCAGGGTGAGATTGAGCTTGCGGTTCGCTTTACCGCGGCGGGGCCGGTCCTGAATTTCAGCGCTGCGGCATTCAATCTGCAAACCCCGGGGGACGTGAAGATCAATTGCCGCAAGTTGCTGGTCAACTCCACCGAGGCCATCGAGTTGAATTCCGGCGGCAATATGGTCCAGAAAATCAACGGTGAGAAAACCACCCAAGTCCGGGGCAAGTCGTTTTATGAAGCCCATACGGTGGCTATAAAATCGCGACGCGGCAATGTTAACGTGAAGGCCAACGATGACGTGCGATTGGACGGTGAGCGGATAAAACTAAACAGTTGAATACGGACTCGGGGACGGCCTGTCGTTAGGGAAAAAATATGAAACCACTGTATATGGTCTTGATAATCCTCGGCCTTGTCGCCTTTGCCGGGGGAATCGGATGGCTTATCTGGTGGACATCATTACGTGCCTACCGATCCAATACGACTTGGCCGGAGATCGCCCTGCGGCTCGGATTAACCCACACCCCGGACAACACGCCCTCGTACCCGGGAACAATCTCCGGATCATTTTCCGGATATGAGGTATCTGTCAGAATGCACAAAGAGTACCGGGAGGCACCGGACATGATCGTCACCGCCCGTTTTGGTAAATCGTTGGACCTCGGTGTCCAGATGGGAACGGATGTCCGGACTCGCGGGGACGAAAAACCCGGATCAGAGCGATTTTCTACCGGCAGCGAGTCGTTCGATAAAAAATTCCGTGGCCGGGCTGTTGACATAACAAAAGCCCGACAACTTTTTGAACAGCATCCAGTACAGGAAGCTCTGCGGCGGCTGGCCGAACAGAGCGGCAACGTTGGTGTTGATGATGAGAAACTCACTTTAATCACAGCCAAATTTATAATTGAGGCGCCGCCGATGGAGCAACTCTTGCGTCGGGTTGTCGATGCCGCGCGTGCAGTCGAAGCGGCGGGACACTGAGAATGGATTTCTTCAACGAGACCGAACTCCAGGCCCATATGTTCCGGGCTGCTCCCTGGTTGGATACCATCCTGGCGATGGTCGTCGCCAAAGCGACGTATCTCGTGGCCGAGAATGGAGAAGTAAGTCTCGATGAAAACCCGATTCCGGTGTTAAGCGAACCGCTGGAAACGCCGTTCGGCACTCTGCCTAATGACATCATCCCGCAAAAAAGTGGCGTCGATTTGCTTGTCTTGGGCCAAGCTTACGCACCAGATGGAAAACAAACCGACAAAATGGCGGTCTCACTCCAGGTTGGAGGTTTTAAGCACACACTCGCCGTTGTCGGTGATCGTTTTTGGGCAAAAAGCAAATTGGGAATCAGTCCTACCCCACCGAAACCGTTTATCACTATGCCGGTGACGTCCGACTATGCCTATGGGGGAAAAGCCCTGCTGCAACAGAAGGAAATTCCCGACGGCAACAATCCGGTTGGGAAAGGATTTATTCTAGATAAGGCCGAGGCGGATGGTGTCGCGTTACCTAATATTGAGGATCCTCAAGACATCATCACGAGTTGGGAAAGCCGGCCTCTACCGGCCGGGTTTGGTCCGATACCTCTGGCGACCCAGATCACCGCGGAGCGGGGCATCGTTGAGGATCCAGAAACAAAGACGCCCCGGGTCAAGCCGGAATTTTTCAACTGCGCCCACCCCAAAATGATTATGCCGGAGTTGCAGCGCGGCGATCAGGTTACTCTGGAAGGGATGACCCCCGAAGGAGTTTTTGCGTTTACTGTCCCCGATCTGACGCTGGAGGCCGAGCTCTCCCTGGAGGAGCAGCCGTTCACTTTTCCGATGCGCATCGATACGCTCTGTCTGTTTCCGGAAGAGCGGCGCTTTTTTATTACCTTGCGAGCGGGGTTTAAATATCGTTTTACTCCGGAACAAATCCGCGTGATCCGAGTGCGGAATGTACCGGGAACTGGATGATGGAGATGTAATATGTTGGTCTTGTCCACTATTTCGATCAATGTCCGGATTGGCCCGCCGCTTACGGTACACGCAGGAATTGCCCTGCCCGCGCCGGCGATTATACCCTTCATGCCGCATATCGAAGTCCCGCATACGATGTTCTGGGGTCCCGGTCAGAGTTTTACGACTACGGTGAAATTTGACGGGTTCACTGTTGGACAACAGGGTAGCGATTCAGGCATCGGAATCATCCATATTAGCATTCCGATCACCAATCCCCTGTTACCGTTAACCATTGCAACCTCGGCGTTCAAATCTCTCTTCGGGGCCTCCACCGTACAGGTCCAAGGCAAACCTGCGGCAGGGTTTTTCCCGTTTTTGGCCCCCAAACTGGCTTGCGCCGCTCCCGTATCGTGGCCGCTCGGAGTATTCATTCCCTTTCCGAACACCGTCTGGGTTGGGATGACATTTCTGGATTTTGTATTCGGGTGGGCGGCCTGTCTCCTTACGATGGGGATTGAAGCTATCATGGGCAAGTTTTTCGGGAAAATTCCGTTTATTAAAAACTTGGGGGCAAAATTCGGCTCAAGACTCGCCAGCCGCGTTGCCTCGGAGGCTGCGCAAGCCGCGGCCAAGCATTACGCTAAATCACTGGTTGGAGACTTTTTCAAAGGATTAATAGTTTCGCCAATCGTCGCGGGTAAAATCGCGTTACCTTTTCAAATCGCGGAATGGAATCTCTGGACCGGGAAAACGAAATTCCTCTATTGGGAAGGACCTCGGCTCTATGAAGGTGCGGATCGAGAATATGGCTCAGTCATGGGCGGTCTCGGTTGGGCCAATTCAGCCGCGCAGGCGCCTGACACCGGCGGCGACCCAACCGCGGGGGCGGCAGACGGACTGCCGACGGTTCCTTAAAGATGGGACGGAGAGAAAATGGGCTTTTCAGGACCTCCATATAAGACTTACGCCACATTGGCTAAGGACCCTGATGGCGACCAAATCATCTCGGTTCTGGCCAAGCGAACTTACGACCTGCTCGGTGACGGTTCCTTGGCGCCCAGCGAAGAACAGTTAGATCTGGTTATCGAGGAGGAGTACGAAGATAAGGAAAACCTGCCGGGAACCGTTCCAGCCGCCGAATTGGACGTCATGCCATATAAGATGGCTACCGACGTGGTGCTGACTGGTAAAGCTCATGCGCCGAACGGTCAGAAAGTTAAAGAATTAAAAACGGCGGTGATTGTTGGCAACCGGGCCAAAATCATCCAGGTTTTTGGTGACCGAAAGATGGAAATCACGCGGGCGAAACGATTGCGTTTTACCGAGCCGGAACCATTTGAATCGATTGATCTCACCTATTGGAATGCCTACGGCGGTGTTGATCCGACAATCGTACGTCCCGAACCGGCGACAATAATCGAGTTAATTGACGCGGTGACCTATGAGGAGCGGCCCGGCGTTTATCCGCGCAATCCCGTCGGGACCGGATATGTCGTCGCCGAGGATGAAAAGCTCGTTGATGGTTGCCCGCTACCCAATTTAGAAGATCCAACAAACCTGCTCACCCCGGAAATGATTGTCTTGCGGAAACCGGAAATCTGGTGGCGGCAACCGTTGCCCCAGTCGTTCGGCTGGTTTCACCAGGGATGGTATCCGCGAGCGACCTTTGCGGGTCTCGTACCCTTCTTTCCGCCGCCGGATCATCTCGATGATTTTCCGGAAGTGCGGCTTGGATTGGTCCCCAAGGGGCAGTCGCAGCGGCTAAAAGAAGCTCCGATCGAAGAGTGGATTGATTTTCGTCTGATTAACGGCGCTTCCCCCGGGCTGATTATGCCTTACCTGAACGGGGATGAAAAGATCTCGCTAGTGGGGATGTATCCCAATGGCGACCGACATTTTGCCCTGCCCGGTGAGCAACCGCAGATTCTCATCCGTTTCGCCAAGGAGATATTGAAAGTTGAGACGCGACTGCATACGGTTTATATCGATAAAGAAGAGGACAAGTTGTTCTTAGTCTGGCGCGGCAGCGCTCGAACCCCCCGCATGCTGCCCGATAAATTACCGACGCTGGAAGATCTCATGTATGATATGCTCGAGGGGTTTGATATTGCGATCGATGGTGTCGTTTATCCTCATGAACGTGAACCATTCAAGCAGACTTGAAATTCAAGAATGGCTCTTGATATTTTTGCCCCTGTTTCCAGCTTGATTCGGAATGCCAGATGTCGAGAAATTCCTTGATGCCCGCGCGGAAACTTGACTGGAGCGGGGTGCCCGAAAAACGTAAAAACCAATTCTTTGAGTCACTCACCGAATTGTAGTCTATTTTTTTATTGGCGGATTTTAAGCCCCTGCAATATTCGCTGTGCGGCCTCGGAGAACCAGGCATCCATAAAATCCTCGATTGATTTCTCCTCTCGCCGGAGTACGTCATCGGCAATGGGCCGGCGCATCAGTTTTTTCATCCCCGCAAAGGCCGTCGGGTCTTTGGCGCCCAGTTCCCCGGCTTTTGTCGCGGCTTCGGCGGCGAGGTTTTCCACGGCGCACAGCCGATCGATCAAACCGAGGTCGCAGGCCTCCTGACTGGTGTACAACGAACCGTCATAGAGGAACCGCTCGGCTTTCTGTTGACCGAGACACGCGGTCAGCATCGCCGTGCTGCCGGCGAACACCGGCACGCCGAGGTTGATTTCATTCAAGGCGATCTTGGCCTTACCCGCGACCATGATCCGATAATCACAGGGAATCACCAACATACACCCGCCGCCGGTCGCATGCCCGTTTACCGCCGCGATAACCGGTTTCGGATACATGAACAAACGCATTTTCAACGCAGTGATGGCGTTCAGGAATACCCGGAAGGTGTCCCGATCGAAATTCATGAATTCCGGCACGTCAAACCCGAATGAGAAAAATTTCCCCGCGCCGGTTAAGATAATCGCCCGGACACCGGCAGAGTTTTCCAACTCGTCCAGTGTCGCGTGTAATTCCTCGACCAGCGGCAGATTCAGGGCGTTGACTTTGCCGCGATTGATCGTCAGGGTGGCAATTTTATCAGATATCGAAATGCGAATTGAACTCATGGAAATCTCCCTTAAGCTATTTGCCAAGTAACTCGAATCATTGGGTAGTTATCTATTCATAGCCCAAACCGCCAAGATAGGACGGTATCCGAATTAGTCTTTCCATTCTGTCTTTCTCTTTTTGGGAGAGGTGTCTGGCAATGTGTGGAAATATCGATAACATAAGTTCTTTTTGATTGTCTATGGCATTCTCTGAAAATTTATCTCCTCGATACAGTTGGTTTATTGTTGCCATGACGAACCTAATGAAAACTGTTGGTATTAGCAAATCCGTGATATCCTCCCATAGACTAATTACATGGGGGCGGTTATACTCGGATTTTAGCCTTTCATCGCATTGCCCTTTACAGCACCAGTACGTCGCAATATGATGACACTTGCCTTTGTGGTCATCGCAATATTTGAGGTCTTCCCAGATCACGATTATACCCCTCGGTGGATCCAACAGATCTGCGTTACACGCTTTACAAAGTAATTGTGGTTTGTCAGAAAATATTTTGGCCGGTGTTGGTTCCTCTCTTCCCCAGTTCTGCATTGAGTTAGGAAAATACCTTCTGGCCAATTCCAAACCTCTTGACGACCTCAATAAATCTCCCTCGATGGATTCAAAATCGTAAAATAATACGTCGCTTAACGAACGTAATCCTTCAACTTTTCTTTGAAGGCCGGAAGAAGGTAAAGTTGAATAGAATCCCAAAAAACCAGTACAATTATTGTTTTCTAAACGTTCCATGATATCAAGCTCATCGTCCTTACCTATGGATTTACCAGAGTGGGCATAATGCTTACAACTTACTAACCATCTCACTTTCGTTTCACCGCCTATGCCTTGTCTTAACTCCACAACGATAAGGTCGCGCCCACCATCTATGCCTCTAGCCGGACCTGAATGTATCCGAAATCCCTTAAACACAAGGAAATCACGAGCGAAAAGTTCAAATGTATCCTGTTTGCCAGTTGCTTTGTTTGCTTCCGGGATTTCTTTAAAATTTAAAATTGCCATCGACGTTCCTTCTCGTATTATCACCTAACGTACCGCCGACAAAAATGAAGATATCATTGATGATTGTCAAGGCTTACCCATCAATTAAATGTATTTGCTTTCAGTTTTAGTATTAGATACTACGTTGTCGCCTCGCGCGGCGGCATAACATCCGAAGGTTTGCGCGGGGCCAGCCGATGGGGGGACAAGCGCCAGTTATCCGAGCAAAAACGGATGTACATCCAGCCCGCCCGTAAAATCCAATCCAGCATCAGCATCGTCCACGCCCACTCCACCGGGCCGCCCAGCAAGTTGGTGGCGATAAACGCCAGGGGCAGGCGGACGCCCCAGCCGAAAATGATCGCCGAAAACATTACCCAGCGGTTTTCGCCGGCGCCGCGCAGGGCCCCGGAAAGCACCATCGCCACCGCCAGCGGAATCTGCATTACGGCGGCGAATTTCATAAACACAAAACCGTATTCGAGCACCTCCGGATCGGTGGTGAACGCGCGAAACCAGTAATTGCCGAGAAAAAAGTATGATAATCCCATGACCGACATATAGGCCATGGTCATCCAGAGCGTAGTCCGTGCGGATTTTTTCGCGCGGGGCTGGTCCTTGGCCCCGAGGTTCTGGCCGACCAGTGTCGTGGCCGCATTGGCGAATCCCAGTCCGGGGAGAAAAGAAAATGCCTGAATATCAACACCGACGCGGAACGCGGCAAACGCGGATTCCGAAATCGCATTTAAAATGCGGGCAAAGACAAACTGCATCGAGGTCATCGACAACCGTTCGCCGGCGGTCGGCGCGCCGGTGCGCCAGACCTCGACCAAATCCTCACGGGTGAAACGCCAGATAAACAGGTCGATATATTTCCGCCGAATCCCGATCACCCAGAGCACGGCCACGCCCGCCAATTCGGACACACCGGTGGCGAACGACGCTCCCGCCACACCCCATTGGTCGAAGCCCCATAAACCGAAAATCAGCGGATAGGCAATAACTATATGCACAATGGTCACCCCGGCGGTGACCCACAGTGGCGTGCGGCTGTCCCCATAACCCTGGAAGACCCGCGTGGAGATAATCAATAACGAGCGGAAAGCGATGAAGATCCATACCCAGTCGAGATATGCCGTGGCCTGCGCCACCACGGCGGGCGAGGAGCCCATCAATCCGGCCAAAAACGGCGTAATCGACGGCATAATCAGCATCGCTAATACGGAGATACCGATACCGGAAGTCAGCGCGGCCCCGGCCGATCTGCGCGCGCGTTTATGGTCCTGCGCGCCGGTATGGAAAGCGACCATTACCTGTCCGCCGGTGGCCAGCCCCTGAACGGCAACCAGCGCGACAAAAATTATAATCTGCGCTATTCCCACGGCGGCCAGTGCGGAGCCGCCCAAGCGCCCGACCAATGCGGTATCGATGATTCCTACGCCGCGCAGCAGGAGGTTCGCGCCGGCGATCGGCCAGGAGAGGGCCCAAATTGCATGGGTCATGGAGCGCTTAGGGATGATTCTGGACATCTAAGATAAAGATAACGAAAAAAACCGTCGTGAACAAATCACTCGCCAGCGCGGGTGGCGTATTTTGACGGGGAACGATTTCCGGGTACCGTGCCCACCTCGCGGCCAACCGTCTATTCGCCTGGGCCGTTTACGCCGCGTAAGGGCATATAACTTAAGACCATAGGAGATATCCCACAGTTTTGCCGACCGGGCGGCGTCAACCGGGGCACCGGTGGCGACCGAACTTGGCTATCGTGTGAATTCACAAGGGATTATGTCTAGACCAGGCGCGGGTATCTGTTCGGCATGAAAGTTGATTTAGATTGAATGGCATATTTTGCCGATGGAGTTAATATTTCTAAGCGAAGGGATTTGCCATTAGTATCGGTGCAGTCAGGGGATCGACCGGGGCGCAAGTGCTCGATACCCTGGGGGGACGCCCGCGAGTTAAAATGCCGGAACCGACCAGCCCCTATTATAAATTGCATATTGCCACGGAACGGATCGGCCGGAATGGTGAACGGATGAGCCGGCTGGGGCCGCCAGTGAAAATCCGGGACACGAAGTCGATGATTTCCGGGGTAACCGGGAATAAGGGGCCCGCCTCGCGGGTAACCGCCGCCAAAAAGTCCCGCAGTTCCGCCCGGGCAAGGAAAAATCCCGGCAATCCTCGGATCAATGCGATCAAGCAAATGAAAGCCAAAGCCGGGCAAAAATCAGGGGGCGCAACAAAACAATCTGTTGTGGCTAACCGGGCGTCCAGTGACCGGGCCGCCAATTCGAATAAGGCGACCGAATCACGTAAGTCAGTTACCTCGACGTCGAAATCGGGCGAGAACGGCCCGGTGCTGAAGGGCAGGGTTTCGTCAAATGCCACCGCCGCGAAAAATCGGGATAACAAGCACTGAGAGGAAAGGTATACGCATGAGTGGTATTAGCAGTATTAAGGCAACCGATGGCGGGATGTCAGTGCAAAAGGGGTTAGACGTCAAAAAATCTTTGTCTACAATCAAATCCTCCAACCAGCAAAATGATTCAGTGCAATTGCATTCGCCCAATAAGTCATCCGACGCGGGGCCAAAATCCAACGAGCCCACCAAACATTCGGCTAAGGTCAACCAAGCGTCCAAGCGCCGAGCCGCTAATTCGGCCGCGGCAAAGAAAAATCACGGTAACTCTCGGGTTAATAAAATCAAGCAAATGAAAGCCAAAGCCGTGCAAAAATCAGGGAGCGCAACAAAACAATC
>SDBS01005128.1_pt1 | contig 12820 bp, 9 predicted proteins | sample 2277091 | NCBI WGS metagenome assembly SDBS01 (sample SAMN10404972, study PRJNA504765) | marine sediment metagenome | isolation source: marine sediment core GS10_PC15, 163 cmbsf | place: Arctic Ocean: Southern Knipovich Ridge | collected 2010 | reverse complement strand
TACGTGCGCGTAATGACGATTCTCCGTTTCATATTCCACGTGCGATATGGAGATTGTTATCCCCCGCTCCTTCTCTTCCGGTGCGTTGTCGATCTCGTCAAAGGCCTGGAAATCCGCCATTCCTTTCAATCCCAGCACCTTGGTTATCGCCGCTGTCAGCGTCGTTTTACCGTGATCGATATGTCCTATCGTCCCAACATTAACATGTGGCTTTTCTCTTAGAAATTTCTCCTTGGCCATCGTCTTCTTTCCTCTTGCTTAATAACAACAAAATTGAGCAGAATATGATTCCCGCTCTCTGCTCTTAGCGGACTCCCCTTATAATCATGTCAGAAATATCTTTTGTGACCGGCGCATAATGATCAAATTCCAGCGTAAATGTTCCACGACCCTGGGTCATAGATCTCAAGGATGTAGCATATCCAAACATCTCGGCCAACGGTGCGCTGACATTGATAGATTGAACCCCGTCACTTCTGCGCTCCATGCCACCAATATCACCTCTTCGGGCAGATAAATTTCCGATTACGTCACCCGTGTATTCTTCAGGAACAACAGCCTCGACCCGCATGATGGGCTCTAATATGACAGGCTTGGCCCTATGGGCGCCTTCTTTGAATGCCATAGAACCAGCTATTTTGAAGGCCATCTCTGAAGAATCAACTTCGTGATAGCTGCCATCGATTAAGGACACTTTGACGTCTATCATTGGATAGCCGGCTATTATGCCGCTTTCCATCGCTTCTCTAATCCCTTCTCTTGTCGGCCGAATAAACTCATTCGGAATTGCTCCCCTGACGATCTGATTCTCAAATTGGAACCCTTCACCCGGCTCGAGAGGATCGAGAGAGATGATGACATGGCCATATTGACCTCTACCGCCGGATTGGCGAACGAACCGCCCTTCGACTTTCTTTACCGATTCTGTAATTGTTTCCCGATAGGCTACGCGTGGTTTGCCTACATTGGCGGCTACCTTAAATTCCCTGAGCATGCGATCGATAAGCACTTCCAGGTGCAGCTCACCCATCCCGTACAATATTGTTTGCCCGGTCTGGTCGTCGACCCTTACCTTAAAGGTTGGATCTTCTTCTGCAAGCGCTCTTAAGGCCATCGTCATTTTGTCCTGATCGGCATTAGTTTTTGGCTCGACGGCCGTTGATATAACTGGTGCAGGAAACTCGATAGACTCTAAAATAATTGGCGCTTGTTTCGGGCACAACGTCTCGCCGGTGAATGTGAACTTTAAACCAAGGGTTGCAGCGATATCGCCTGCCCGTACTTCTTTCAGGTCTTCACGGCGATCAGCGTGCATTCGGAGAACTCGGCCGATCCGTTCTTTCTTGTTCTTGGTGCTGTTTATCACGTTCGAACCCGCTTTGAGAACACCAGAATAGACTCTGAAATAGGCCAGCCGGCCGACGTAAGGATCAGTTACAATCTTAAATACTAAGGCTGCTAGCGGTTCATCATCTCTAGGTGGTCTGGGTTCAGATTCGCCCGTATTCGGATTTATTCCCGTGATTGGCGGGATATCCTGAGGTGATGGAAGGTAATATACGACCGCATCCATTACTCTCTGAATTCCCTTGTTACGCAGAGCTGAGCCACATAGAACAGGAGTAACGATCCTTTTGATGGTTGCCTTCCGAAGCGCACTTCGCAGTTCTTCAACGGGTATCTCTTCACCGTCTAAATAGCGAGTCATTAATTCATCATCGGTCTCAACAATGTTCTCTATGATTAGATTTCGTGCCCGGTCAACATCTTCTCTAACTTCTTCCGGAATTTCAACAATACTGGTTGTGGAGCCCAAATCCTCGTCGTTCCAGACGGCCGCTTCCATCGTTAAAAGATCGACTATGCCTCTAAATCCGGCCTCTTTTCCGATTGGCCACTGGATTGGCAATGGATTGGCTTTGAGGCGATCCCGTATCATATCAATCGTATGCTGATAGTCGGCTCCAACGCGATCCATCTTGTTGACAAAACAAATTCGAGGCACACCGTACTGATCTGCCTGCCGCCAAACCGTTTCCGACTGGGGTTCGACCCCGGCGACAGCATCAAAAACAACTAATCCGCCATCCAAAACGCGAAGGCTTCGTTGAACTTCAGCAGTAAAATCGATGTGGCCAGGGGTATCAATAATGTTGATCTGATGATCGAGCCAATAGGCAGTGGTGGCAGCGGATGTAATAGTAATTCCGCGCTCTTGTTCTTGAACCATGTGGTCCATCGTTGCTGTGCCATCATGTACCTCTCCCATGCGGTGAATCCGTCCGGTGTAATACAGAATCCGTTCAGTCGTAGTCGTCTTCCCGGCATCAATATGCGCAATGATGCCAATATTACGAACTTTTTCTAACGGATAGCGGGACATGATAATTCGACAATTAGGGGTTAAGGTGACTTCTACTGTTTATCTGAAAATCAACCGGCTCGACCTACCACTTACGACCTTCAACTAAAAGCGATAATGGGCGAATGCCCGGTTGGCTTCAGCCATTCGATGGGTATCATCCTTTCTTTTTACGGCCGCGCCCTGGCTGTTGGCGGCGTCCATTAATTCTGCTGCTAATTTAGAAGCCATGGAACGACCACCTCGAGAGCGAGCTGCACTAATCATCCAGCGGATCGCTAACGAACTTTGTCGATGAGGAGCTACCTCCAACGGAACCTGGTATGTCGCTCCACCTACCCTTCTGGGCTTAACCTCTAATCTCGGCGTAACGTTATGCATTGCTTGTTCGAAAACCTCTAATGGATTCTTGTTGGTTTTGTTTTCAATTATCTTAAAACTGTCATATACAATTTTCTGCGATTTGCTCTTCTTACCGCCCTTCATCAACCGGTTTATAAACTTCTGAAGCATAATGCTTCCATAGCGAAGGTTCGGCTGAATATCGCGCTTATCGGGTCGATAACGTCTTGGCATTTGGAATTCTCCCTTCTCTCAGACTACTTGCGCTTCTTGGAGCCATACTTCGATCGTCCTTGCATTCGGTCGCCGACTCCGCCAGCGTCCAGAGTACCTCTAACGATATGGTATCTAACCCCTGGAAGATCCTTTACTCTGCCGCCTCGGACCAGCACAACAGAGTGATCTTGCAGCGTATGACCTTCTCCAGGTATATAGGCTGTTACCTCAATGTTATTTGTGAGCCTGACGCGAGCCACCTTCCGTAATGCGGAGTTAGGCTTTTTAGGAGTCATAGTTTTTACCTGGGTACAAACACCTTTCTTCTGTGGAGCACCTTTTGGCTGCAGCGTCCTTCGCTGTTTAAAGGAATTGAAGGTGTACTGTAAAGCAGGCGCTTTGGTCTTTCTAGACTTTCGTTTTCTACCTTTTCTTACAAGTTGATTAATCGTCGGCACTTGTTCTCTCCTCTGAAAATAGAAATCGGATAGACGCGGATAAAAGCGGATTTTTTAATTTATTGCCGGTGAGCCCTAGCTCGTGTTGATTCCTTGGCGAATGCTGGAGTCTAAATGCAAAAATTTTAGTCTCACTTCAGCTTGAATAAGCGATTTTCTCTGGGATAACGTGCTTACTTCTCGAAAATGAAGGCCATCGAAGTTCATTCGATGGCCTCCTAAGATATTTCTTTATCTAATTCGCAGCTCATCAGGTTGCTCGCCTCACCAGCTGCGGGCCGGTGTATAATCCAAACCGCAATTCTACCACAGGCAACTTAACTGTCAATGAGTGTTTGCTAAGTTGCCAAATTGTCCTGAGTGGACTCTTAATCTAATAGCTCACATATATAATATCCTTCTGGTTCATCGTTCGGTTTACCGCCTGTTTCTAGCCAGGTCCATAAGGCCAGTGCCTACCCAATGCTTGTGACGTTTATCATCCTCTTTCCCGAATCTTATAACGTCGCCAGCTTCAGTGACAGCCTCAACTGCTAATCCCAGGCTTTGAAGCTCTTTGACCAAAACCCTGAAAGAGGCGGGGATTCCAGGATCATCAATCGGTTCATCTTTGACAATAGCTTCATATGTCTTTACTCGACCCTGGACATCATCAGATTTGACAGTCAACATTTCTTGTAAAGTGTGGGCAGCGCCGTAAGCTTCTAATGCCCAAACCTCCATTTCTCCAAATCGCTGGCCACCAAATTGAGCTTTGCCTCCAAGAGGCTGCTGGGTAACTAGTGAATAAGGGCCTGTTGAACGGGCATGCACCTTATCTTCTACAAGGTGGGCCAGTTTTAGCATGTGAATTATCCCGACTGTTACCGGTTGAGCGAACGCTCGGCCAAACTTTCCGTCAAATAACTGTTCCTTTCCCAACATGGGGATTGGAATGCCTCTATTTGCCGATAAATCTACACTCAGTTGATTCAACTCTTCAAGCGAAATCTTTAAAGGATCAATCTTAAATTCTTCGGCCAGTTCGGATTCGAATTTTTCGAGAATTGAAGCATACCACTCGCGCATGCAGATTTCGATGGTCCGTTCGTTGAATGGACCCCAGTCATCCTTCCGCATTTCCTGCCAATCCTCTGGCAGAACTAAGGCGGGATCCCACTCGCGTTCGCGCAGCCATTCACGAGCTACAGAATGTCGCGCATACGTCCAGTCTGTATACAAGCGATCGACATCATAATTTGACTTAGCTTCAGATAACCAGGCTCTAATAAAGAGGTTCCGGGCTTCGTCGTCATTGGTAAGACTTTCAAGGTCGTACTCGAGCTCATCAAGCCAATCCCAGGCCCAGGCAGTGACTTCGTCCCAAGCACGATCAACAAGCCAGGCGCGCGCAAGCTCGGCCGCAATTTCGTCTTCGCTCGCCCCATCAAACACGGGTGTTATGGCACGAAATCCCAGTCGGCTAGCGGCCCACCCAAGATGCGTCTCGAGCACCTGACCGAGATTCATCCGGCCAGGCACTCCAATCGGATTCAATATTATGTCAACAGAAGTTCCATCCGCCAGGAAAGGCATATCTTCGACAGGAACAACTTTCGAAATAACGCCCTTATTTCCATGACGACCGGCCATTTTGTCGCCTTCAGATATCTTTCTTCTTTGGGCAACACTAACGCGGACCATCGTCTCAACACCAGCTGGTAAGTCCCGGTCCTGCTGCCGGTCGAAGACTTGGACATCGACAACTTTTCCTCGAGCGCCATTTGGCAGCCTCAAACTTGAATCTTTAACCTCTCGCGCCTTGTCACCAAAGATCGCCCTGAGCAGCTTCTCCTCAGGACTTAATTCCTTCTCACCCTTAGGTGTGATCTTGCCCACAAGAATGTCATTTTCATTAACGTAGGCGCCGACCCTGATAATTCCTCGTTCATCAAGATCTTTTAGAGCATCTTCGCTAACATTGGGAATGTCATAGGTGATCTCTTCGGGACCCAGCTTAGTATCCCTGGCCTCTAGCTCATGTTTCTCAATGTGAATCGAGGTGAATTGATCTTCGCGAACTAATTTTTCGCTAACCAAAATTGCGTCCTCAAAATTTCCACCCTCCCATGATAAGAAAGCGACAACTACATCTTGACCGAGGGCCAGCTCACCATATCTTGTTGATGAACTATCGGCCAAGATCATTCCCGACTCAACTCGCTGCCCTTTAATTACGATAGGTCGCTGATCGATGCATGTACTTTGATTTGAGCGATTGTATTTTCGTAAGTTGTGCGTAATCGGTCCGTTTTCGGTCATTATCACGATCTTGTCGCCGGTTACGCCAATTACGTCGCCGGCTTCTTCAGCGATGATCACCTGGCCTGAGTTGATTGCTGCTTGCAACTCCATTCCTGTGCTCACCGTGGCCACATCAGGCTGCAGCAAGGGAACGGCCTGACGCTGCATATTTGAACCCATCAGCGCTCTGTTGGCATCATCGTGCTCCAGAAATGGGATTAGGGCCGCCGATATCCCCACAATTTGCCTGGGAGCAACGTCCATAAAATCGATACGTTCCACAGAGGCAAATCTGAACTGCTGGCTTCGCCTGGCCGAGATTCGCTGGTTAACAAACTGGCGGCGCTCATCTATCTCAGCATTAGCCTGGGCTATGGTATAGCGATCTTCCTCATCGGCTGACATATATTCAATGTCATCAGTTAAGAATGGAGTCACCCGCACCTCTTTTATCTTTGCTGACCTTATGGTCTTGATATGCTTTTTCGCTACCGTTTGACCTGCCTCCAGGATGATTTCACCGGATTTAGTATTGACAACGTCAACATAAACATCATGACCCACAAGTCCATCGCCAACTACCGGCAGCACATTTTTTACTCGTCGATAAGGCGTCTCTATAAAGCCGTAGCTGTTCACTCGTCCATAGGTGGCTAACCGTCCTATTAGGCCGATATTGGGACCCTCAGGTGTTTCGATCGGGCAAATTCTTCCATAGTGACTGTGATGGACGTCCCGCACCTCGAATCCAGCTCGCTCTCGTCGCAAGCCGCCGGGGCCGAGGGCCGATAAAGTTCGCTTGTGCGTTAGCTCCGACAGCGGGTTGGCCTGCTCCATAAATTGGCTGAGCTGAGAGCTGCCGAAGAATTCGCGTATGGCTGCTACTACCGGTCTAATATTTACCAAGGATACAGGCGTCAATGTAGCAGTGTCGCGGATTGACATTCGCTCACGGACGACGCGTTCCATCCGTCTTAATCCCACACGCAATTTGGCCTGGAGCAGTTCACCTACTGTTTTAACCCGTCGATTTCCCAAGTGATCGATATCGTCAGCACCTGCATGGCCGTTGTTAATTAGGATCATATGGCGAACAAGTCGGACTATATCGTGCTGGGTAAGCGTCCGGTGCGTTTCTGGGACGATTTCTCCCAGATCCAGACGCTTGTTCAATTTGTAGCGGCCGACGCGTGCGAGATCATAGCGTCGCTGTTCATATAGCTGTTCTCTCAAATATTGCGAAGCGTTGTCTAAGGTCGGCGGATCTCCTGGGCGCATTCGCTTATAGAACTCAATCAAGGCCTGTTGAGCAAGTGACGCTTCAAGATCCCAGGTAGGTTCTTGTTCGATGCTTCCTTGAATGTATTGGTGCTCAACGTTATCGTCCAGATCCTCAAAAAGAGCCATAATCTCATCATCAGCGCCTTCGCTAATAAGGGGATTACCAAGGCCATCGTCGACGGCTGCTAAAGCCCTCAAGAACAGGGTCACCGGGACAGTTCTTTTTCGGTTGAACTTTACCGTTAAATAATCAGTCTTTCGTGTTTCAAACTCCATCCAGGCCCCCCGATCTGGAATTAGTTTGGCCATAGCCAGCGGCCTGCCGGTAGTCCTCTCCTCTTCGATCTCAAAATAAACGCCTGGTGACCGAATGAGCTGGCTAACCACAACTCGCTCGGTTCCATTGATAATGAAGGTTCCGGATGGCGTCATTAAGGGGAAATCACCCATGAATATATCTTGGACAATTGGCTGATCCAGATCCTGGCTGTACAGCATCACCTTAACATATAAAGGTGCGGCGTAACTCATGTCTCGCTCAACACATTCGTCAACGGTGTACTTGGTATCTTCAAACCAATACTTAAGATTAAATCCCTCTACTTCCGGATCATCGCAAGGGAAATAAAGCTTTAGATCTCCATTAAAACTCTCGATTGGTGAGATCTCCTCGAACAATTCCCCAAGACTTAGTTCTGTAAAGGTTTTAAAGGAATTAAGCTGTACATCTATAAGTGTAGGCAGCTCAAGAGGATCGGTAGTGCGTGCGTATACTTTCGTTGGCCGTCTTGTCATGAAATTTCACCTGCTCCCGAACTAAGTTCGTTATACACAGAATCCACAAACGAAAGGTGCAACTATACCGTTGCACCTCTCATATTTGTCAATTGATTTGATTCACTAATTTTCGAAGAAAACTAATTCTTTGTGAAAATTGGAAAATTTTTCCATCTATTCAACCGCAAAGCGAAAGGGTATCTTATCACTTCCGATATTAATTGTCAAGCAGCCGGCGCTTATTGTTCAGTTCGTAGTAGAGATCGGAGATCTCACCCCCAGCCCTGGTCCAAGAATACTTTTCTTTTGCTCTATTGCGAAGCTTTACACCAATACTTTTAGCCCAATCCTGATCTTCGATTAACGATTGAATCGACTTCGCCAGCGACGGGACATCTTTTGTCCGCGCGTAAACGCCAAGGTCTCCCAAGTATTCTCTATGTACAGGAGTGTCAAAAGCCACGACAGGCATGCCCATAGCCATATAATTAAGAACTTTACCGCTTCCTTCTGTTGTTGACATCTTGGTAGAAACGGTAACATCTCCCAAAGCCAAATACTTGGGCGCCAGGTCATAATGGACCTTGCCCGTAAACGTCACACTGTTCTCAACGCCAGCCCCTTTGGCCATCGCTAGATAGTGCTCAACCTTTGGGTAGCCCATTATCAAGAAATGGACGTTTGAACCGCTCTCGCGTAGAAGTTTGGCGGCCCTGATTAATTCAGGGGTGCCCTGATAGTCAGCCAGCAGTCCAAGATAGGCAACGATTTGTCTTCCAGCCGGGATTCCTAATTGCTCTTTAACAGCCGCTAGTTCCGAGGTCGAGAAGCGATCCGGATTGAACCTATCGGTATCAACACAATCTGGAAGAGGAAAAATGATTTCTCTTTTTACTGCAAAGTCATCCACCAACAGCTCCTCAGCCCTAAGCGAGCTGGTTAGAATTGCATCGGGCAAATGACAGATATGCTTTTCAAGTCTCCTAACCCAGGGAAAGATAAGGCCATTGGGATTAAGGAAACCGTGGTCGACCATCTCACCTGAAAGCCCACCTTGAAAGTCAAAAACTAATGGAATACGCAAAATGCGCGCAACTATCGAACCAATTAGCGTGCCTTCATGCATATGGCCATGAATAAGGTCTGGTCTTAGTTTCAGACCTTCGTTAATGCTTTTAGCTACCAAATAAGCGTCAAAGGCGATCTTATGGCGGGATGAACCAACCTCGTAAGCCGCTCGCCACGGGAGTGATCTGGTTCGCCTGATATCTAGCCCGGAAACGTTATTCCCCTGAGAGTAGGTGACAATAGTGATCGTGTGTCCTAAAGCATCTAAGGCAAGTGATTCTTCAAGTATTCGTATGTGACCCCCATAATCATTAAAAAAAGACGTAGGGGCGACCATCATGACCTTTAGGCCTTCCTCATTCAAATCGACTTATCCTATTAGCTTGAAAACCCATTTAATCTGGGACTTAGCTGAATTTGTCAGCCTGTTGAAGCGCTTTTAGCAGCTTATCTTCATCCGTTTCTAGCTCGTCCATAACCAGCTCATGGTGCCTTTTAATCAAGGATATTGTCATTTTAGAGCAGTCCGCTTGCTGAGCTAACTTAGCTCCCCAAGCCGGATGCTGGGTTTTGACAACAAAAGCTCTTTTCCTGCCGTTTGGAGAACCTGCGGCGTACTTCTCTGCTTTCGCCGGCATTCCTCGTTCCACTAGCACCACCATTGAACGTTCCCAAACACTCACAGGGGCCCGTATCTTGCCAATATCATGAAGTAATGCGGCAACCATTAGATCATGATTGCCTTCGCCCGATTCTTGCAAGCTGCTCATCACCCCATAACTGTGAGCTTGATCCTCAGTTGGAAGCTGTAAGAATAAATCTAGCTGTCCCTGGTTCAATATCGAGCTCACATATTGAATCGATTTTGCGGATAGCGGCTCGGCTCTAATGTTGCGCCAAAATTGGCTAATTCTGTAGCGCATTTCACTGCGGTAAAAGTTAGAAAATCAGCCAGCCTAAAACTACCGAGGCCGGGTAGACGAAAAACTGAGTGAAATTTGGAACTAGAAATATCAGCGCAAATAGAATCAGAAAGCCGTATTGTTCAAGAGGTCTGAGCTGATATGCTATCTCGGCCGGCAGAATGGCGAACAATATTCTTGATCCGTCCAGTGGTGGAATGGGAATGATGTTGAAGAAAGCCAGGATCAGGTTTATCCATACAAATTGGAATAAAACAAAACCCAGGGACGGAATGACGCCGCTGGTTGTTAGTTCTACATCGACGAGACCAAAGCCGAAGGGGATCGAAAATAATACGGCCAAGAGGATATTGGTCAGCGGACCAGCGACAGCCACTATGGCCATCGCCCTCCTCGGATCCCCTCTCATATTAAATGGATTAACCATAACCGGTTTTGCCCAACCAAAACCCGAAATAAGTAACATGATTGTTCCCATAAGGTCCAGGTGGACCAGCGGATTTAAGGAGATCCGGCCCATTCGGCGTGGAGTGGGATCGCCAAGGTAATCGGCCGTCACCGCATGAGCCAGTTCATGCAGTGTAAAAGCAACCAACAGCACCAAAATCCTTGCGATTAAGGTTGCTGGTTCATCTAATTGATTTAACATAAAGAATTAGACCAATACATTGTCTTCAGCTACGATTCCCCAGATGTGGACTTTTCGTTGATACACTCACCCATAAGCGCGGCAAAGTATATCCCGACCCACTTTAATGGTCGAATGAAGGACCCAATTCCAATTACTATCACCTATTACGCCTTGGTATAATATTCAGCCATGTTACCTGAAGTTGATCTGGGAGACCGTGTTCGCCTCCGAAAAAAACATCCTTGTGGCAGCTATGAGTGGGAAGTGGTTCGTCTGGGTCTCGACATTGGCCTAGTTTGCCAGGGTTGTAGAAGGCGGATTCTGCTGCCAAGAAGCAAATTCAACAAGCGTCTCAAATGCATTACAACCAAGTATAATTTATTGGATCATCAATGACCCTCATTTGGTTAAGCGTGATATATATTTCAGCTGTCGCCGCTCTCGCCATCTTTGGCCTGCTAGGCGCCGTAACCTTGTTCTATTTCCTACGCCTTCGAAAACTTGACTTCACCTGCCCGGAGGTCTCGGCCGAATCACTGCCAACGGTAACGGTGCAGCTTCCTATTTACAACGAGCGTTTTGTAGTAAAGAGGCTGATCGATGGTGTGGCTGGCCTTGAATATCCTCGCGATAAACTGTGCATTCAGGTGGTCGATGATTCGATCGATGACACGACGGATATAGCGGCTGATCATATCGCCCGGCTTCGCCAAGTTGGACTAAATATTGAACTAATACATAGGAGCTGCCGGGTTGGCTTCAAGGCAGGCGCCCTCGGAGAAGCAACACGGAGGAGTGATGGGGAGTATATCGCGGTCTTTGACGCGGATTTTGTTCCAGATCCTGATTTCTTGTTGAAGACTATCCCTCATTTTCTTGACGAACCATCTCTCGGCATGGTGCAGGCGCGCTGGGGCCATCTCAATACAGAAGATTCAGCTTTGACCGCTGCCCAGACTATTGCCCTCGATAAACATTTTGTCATGGAGCAGTCCGTGCGCCACAGGGCCAACTTCTATCCGAAATTTAACGGCTCAGCAGGCATCTGGCGACGTAAAACTATTCTAGATGCCGGAGGCTGGAAGGCTGACACCGTTTGCGAAGACCTTTGTCTCTCAACCAGGGCTATTCTCAAGGGGTGGAAATTTCGATTCTTAAACGATGTCGTGGCCCCGGCCGAGCTGCCATCGACCATAGCGGCTTATAAGAACCAGCAAGCGCGTTGGGCGAAAGGTTCAACCCAATGTCTATTAAAGTTTGGCAGGCAAATTCTATATGATAAAAATAATTCCCCTTTGTCCAGGATTTACGCACTCTTGTCGTTAGCCGGTTACACAAACCACGTTCTATTATTAATTATTTTGCTCGTTCAAGTCCCTCTGATCGCTGCTGGTTTTCAGCCTCCGATCTTCTTTATTTTTTTCGGGCTCTTGGGATTAAGCCAACCAATCCTCTTTGTCATGGGCCAACAGGCGATTTACCCTGATTGGAAGAGAAGATTAATCCATTTTCCCACGCTCTTAATCATCGCTATCGGCCTGGCGCCTGTCAACACCAGGGCAATAATATATGCCATTGTTGGACAGAATAATTCGTTCGTCCGAACACCAAAGGGATATGCGGATGAAGCGCCAAATTCAGCGCGGGAGGGCGCCAATAACCGCTATCGGCTGCCTTTCGATTGGATTGTCTTCGTCGAGCTCTTATTAGCCTTATACGCGGCCGTTGGTCTGTCACTCTGTATAATTAACAGGAACATTGGACCGGCTGTCTTCCTGGCTACCTGTTCAGTTGGCTTCGGCTACGTATCCATCAAGAGCATTCAAGAAAAGGTTCTTGACCTATAGAGTTAAAATAGCTCTAACCTACCCCCACATTTTTATTCCGTAACCGTTCATCTCCTTCTAGAGTCATGTCATGCCCAGCTGGACTGTATGGGACTGACATGGGGAGTGATCGATCACTTATTAAAATTGTAAATATTTATATAGATGTAAATATTTTTAATATAGATAGTAATATTATCTTGACTTTATGGCCTTTTTCAGCTACTATTTGTTGAATGTTAACAATATTAGTGAAAATATCTTTAACTTCATTATTATTTCCGTAGAAGCAGATACTAAATAAGTGCAAGGAGATTTGACAGCATGAACCCGGTCATCGGCCAATGTCCGATATGCGGTGATCCGCTGAGCGTAACAAAATTACACTGTCGCAATTGTGACACGACTGTTCAAGGCCATTTTACCCTCGGCCGCTTGTATCATTTAACGCCAGAACAGTTACAGTTTGTGGAACTTTTCATCAAATGTGAAGGAAAAATAAACAGGGTTGGCCAGGAGATCAGCCTATCCTACCCGGCTGTTCGCGCCAGGTTAAATGATGTGATTCGGGCCCTCGGCTATGAAGTTGGAGAGCCGGAAAAGCCATCCACATCTTCTGAAGAACGCCAGGTTATATTGAACAAATTGGCAGA
>SDBS01005127.1_pt1 | contig 12820 bp, 11 predicted proteins | sample 2277091 | NCBI WGS metagenome assembly SDBS01 (sample SAMN10404972, study PRJNA504765) | marine sediment metagenome | isolation source: marine sediment core GS10_PC15, 163 cmbsf | place: Arctic Ocean: Southern Knipovich Ridge | collected 2010 | reverse complement strand
CCGACCAGAGCTTCGCTGTAAACGCCGCCCTTAATGGGCTGAGGCGATGATATTTCTGAGTCAGGCGTTTGTCTGATCAACAGCCCGATAACAAGAATTAGACCGCCGATAGCGATGAGCAACTGCCAACGAAGCTTACGCATTGTCCTTGAGAGCTGGGTCGACCCCGGGGATGGAGAGCGAGATCAACCCGTTAAGCCAACGGTAATGATGGCAAGCGAAAAGAAGATTATGCTGAGCCCAATTGTGAGATTGAATATTAAACGCTCAATGCCACGTCGTGCATGGTACCCAGCACCGCCGAAATCGCCCCCTCCACCTCCAATGCCGCCTAATCCTCCACCTTTGCTTTGAAGAATGATCAGACCAACAAGTGCGATTGAGACAACGATTAACGATAGGCCGAGATAAATCGTCACGCAGTATTCCTCCTCGATAGCTGAACCGCGGGATTATAGCAGATGGACATTCGACCGACAAGGTTTGGGTGATTTGGATGAGCTGATGAACCTTTCATCGCCCGATTGGAACCGAAAAATCAAATGGTCCATAACTTAATTTCCGTCGTACTAGCTTGTTTCCCCGATTTTCGATCGCAAGTACGATTCGATAAATAGATCGATGTGTCCATCTATGACAGCGTTCGCGTTTCCTTCTTCGTAGCCGGTGCGGTGATCCTTGACCATCTGATAGGGATGGAGCACGTAAGATCTGATCTGGCTGCCCCACTCAGCTTTTATGTGGTCCCCTTTGATCTCGGCGAGTTCTTTGGCTTGTTCCTGCTTCATGAGATCGAGCAGCCTGGCCCGAAGCACTTTCATGGCGTTCTCTTTATTCTGTGTCTGGGAGCGCTCATTCTGGCAGGTCACGACGACACCGGTGGGAATATGCGTGATTCGAACAGCAGTTTCATTCTTTTGTACGTTCTGTCCCCCAGCGCCAGCCGAACGATACGTGTCGATCCGCAGGTCGGAGGAATTGATTTCAATCTCCGAGTCAGTTTTTACCTGTGGAAGCACCTCGACAAGGGCAAAGGAGGTGTGACGTCGATTGGCAGAATCAAAGGGAGAGAGTCGAACGAGTCGATGGACACCTTTTTCCGCGCTGAGGTAGCCATAGGCAAAATCTCCTTCAACAACGATCGTCGTGCTTTTTATGCCCGCTTCCTCACCCTCGCTCAGATCGATAACTTGTGCGTCGTAATTATGTGCTTCAGTCCAACGAAGATACATGCGCTGGAGCATCTGAGCCCAATCCTGGGAGTCCGTTCCACCAGCCCCGGCGTGGATGGCGAGGATGGCTCCCTCCCGGTCGTGGGGACCTGAAAGGAGCATCTGAGTCTCCCGCCGATCCACCTCGTCCCGGAGTTCACCCGCTTCTGCTTCTAACTCAGCGCGCATATCTTCATCTTCGAGGGAGGCGAGTTCCTCGGCGTCTTCGACGCGCTGCAGCAGGGCGCGCCATCCATCGATTTCTTCCTGCAAACGCGACAATTGCTGCATCGTATTTTGTGCAGATGTAGGGTCATCCCAAAGATGTGGGTCTTCGGCTGTTTCTTGAAGTTTTGCTAACTTCTCTTCGCGGGAGGGAAAGTCAAAGACGCACCAGGAGGTCTTGGATTCTTAAACGTAAGATTTCAAATTCTTTTTTTAGATTTTCCATTATGCCTGTCTTCCCTGGTTGTTCAAAGGGGTTACTGGTAGAAAGGATTATAAACCAGCTTGGGCTTTTGCTCTAACCCTCTTAGGAGGTTGGAGCTATTAATCCATCCACGTATGCTTGTGGGTCAAAACGAACCAAATCATCGATCCCCTCTCCTACACCGACGTAATAAACTGGCAAGTGTAGCTTCTTCCTGATGGCAAGAGCAATGCCGCCTTTTGCGGAGCTGTCGATTTTTGCTAACACCACGCCGTCGATCTGAACGGTCTTGGTAAAGGCTTCAGCTTGGGCGAGACCATTCTGCCCCGTGGTAGCATCCAGGATGAGCAGCGTCAGATGCGGCGCGCCGTCAATGACTTTTCCGAGCACCTTCACAATTTTCTGCAGCTCCGCCATCAGATTGTGTTCGGTGTGCATTCTGCCCGAAGTATCCACAATCAGGGCATCCAGCTCACGGGCGATGGCTGCCTGACCTGCATCATAGACCACTGCGCCCGGGTCGCTGCCTGGTGCTCCACATATGACACCCACGCCTATGCGTTCGCCCCAGACCTGCAATTGCTCACACGCAGCGGCTCGGTAGGTATCCGCAGACGCAAGTACAACCGAGCGTTTGTTTTGCAGCTCCCGGTACGCTAACCGGGCTGCTGTGGTCGTTTTTCCTGAGCCGTTTACACCCACGAGCAGGATGGTATCCGGGTGACCCTGAGGCAGCTCCGGAATGGGTGAGGCCACCAGATCAAGAAGCGTCCTGCGGGTGGCGTCACGGACTTCCATCCCTTCAGTCCACCCCTCTTCCCGCGCCCTTTCCTGCAGGTCAGAGATCAACTCAAGGGTGAGATCTACACCGATATCCGCTTGGATGAGACTGGCTTCAAGTTCTTCCCAGAATATGTCCGTGAGCTCGGTAGCACCGAAGATGGTAGAAATTCTACCGAAGGTGGTTTTCCTTGTGCGGGAGAGCGCTTCATTCCACGAAGTTCGAGCCACGGCGGGGATTATACCATCCGCGTAAATAATACTTATCGGATGGGCATGGGCTCTGAATGTCCCCCAGGAAGTTCTAGGGACTCGAGACTGGACCCACATTATGGGATGAAGTTGATTTGGGTGGAGTGTGTACTGAAGGGATTGATCGGAGTCTGGAATAGAAAGCGCCCACCATCGGATGGGCGCTGACAGGCTGGGGGTCGAGGATTCGAACCTCGGCTTACGGATTCAGAGTCCGCTGTCCTACCACTAGACGAACCCCCAATTGTGAAATCGATTGTAACATAGGAGCTATCCGATAGGACACTATTAATTGAATGGTTTTAGAAAGATTCGTTCAATCCTTCGAGCAGTTTTACGGCTTCTGCCACCCTTTTTAGCACTGTCTCGCGGCCTAGAATGACCATCGTTTCGATCAATGGGGGGCTCACGCGCTGTCCGGTGACCGCAATGCGCAATATTCCGAAGAGCTGCCCCGGTTTGAGTTCGAGCCGATCAGCCAGATCGCGCAGAGCCGCTTCTAAGGCTTCTACCTCAAAGCTTGGTAGGGTCTCCATGAGCGTATGTGCTTCTCGGGCTGCATTTGCGGATTCGGATGCCGATAAATTCTTGCCAATAAGATCCTGGGGATCAGGGTGTACTTCTTCTTGAAAGAAAAAACTGGAGATTTCGACGGCTTCGTCCAACGTTCGAATTCGCTCTTGAATGAGTGGAGTTATCTGGTTAAGCAGAGAGGCTGATGTTGTAATGCCAGCTTGAGCATAGAAAGGCTCAATTCGTTTCTGGAGCTCAACTGTGGACAGGTTGCGGATGTACACCCCGTTAAAGTGATCGAGTTTGCTGTAATTTACGGCCGCTGGGCTCGGGTTTAATTTCTCAATACTGAATTTTTCAATCAACTCCTCCATGCTGAACATTTCAGTATGATCATCATACGACCAACCCATCAACGCCATCCAATTGTTCACGGCTTCCGGTAGATACCCCATATCTCGCAGATCGATGGAGAATATAACCGCTGAACCGCTCTTGGAACCCCCTGCATCGCGCTTGCTAAGTTTTCCCTTGCCGCTGGGGTTTAGAAAAACCGAGAGGTGGACCCACGCTGGCTGCTGCCACTCCATGGCTTCATAAATAAGCACGTGAAGCGGGAATGTGGGCAGCCACTCGGAGGCACGAAATACATGTGTGACTTCCATGAGATGGTCGTCCACCATGGCAGCCAGGTGGTACGTGGGAAGCCCGTCCGATTTCATGAGAATGTAATCATCGAGCGTCTCGTTCTTGACGACAATTTCGCCCCTGAGTGCGTCGACGCCTATGGTCTCACCCTGATGGGGCGTCTTGAATCGCACGACGTGTTTTTCCCCTGATCTTACTCTCTCCCCCGCAATTGAAGGATCGAGACGTCTGCACAGTCCGTCATACCGAGGTGGCTCTTTCCGTGCTTGCCGCGATTTTCTCAGATCAGCGAGTCTTTCAGGCGTGCAAAAACAAGCATAGGCAGAGCCGCGATCGATCATTTCTTCAATCTGTTCGCGGTAGATATCACCCCGTAAGGATTGCCGATAGGGTGCATAAGGTCCACCCACATCGGGACCCTCATCCCATGTGATTCCATGCCAATTAAGAGCTTCAATAAACTCCTGTTCGGCTTCAGGTATGTACCGTTTTTGATCTGTATCTTCAATGCGGAAGATGAACTGCCCGCCAGTCTGACGTGCGAGCAGATAGTTATAGAGTGCGGTTCGGGCGCTTCCGATGTGGAAGCGTCCAGTCGGGGAGGGGGCAAAGCGAACGCGGGCGGGTGCTAGGGGCATAGGTTTAATTTTCCTTGACATAAGTTATAGATCGATCTGCTTGTGCCGTAAAATGACGGACTCCACCAATCCGACTCCGAGCAAGCTCGTGAGCAACGAGGATCCACCGTAGCTGAAAAAGGGAAGTGGAAGACCTGAGACAGGGAAAAGATTGAGGTTCATCCCGATATTGAAGAATCCCTGGAAGAGGAGCAGGATCGCGACCCCGTAGCAGATAAATGAGCCATAGCTATCCCGGGCAATCCTGGCGCCTCGAAGACAGCGAATGATGATGAAGACCAGGACGGCGATGAATAGGCCGGCTCCGATAAACCCGAACTCTTCCGATAACGCTGAAAAGATAAAATCGGTGTGACGAACTTTTAAAAAGCGGAGCTGCACCTGGGTCCCACTGCCGTACCCCTGACCAAAAAAACCGCCCGAGCCGATAGAGATGAGAGCCTGGTTGACGTTATAAGTATCTCCGAACTGCGCTCCAGGGTTGGGGAATAAGAAGGTCACAATCCTGCCTTGCTGGTAGGACTGCAAAAATGGCCAGCTCACTATCGGGGCAAGAATTCCAGCTCCCAGGATGGCGAGCAGGTGCTTAAATTGCGCTCCAGCGATCCATACCATCGCCAGCCAGATGACTCCGAGGACGATGGCCGTACTCAGGTCGGGCTGCAGAAAAACCATCAATGCAGGTACGCCCACTAGAGCAAGGCTTCGAATGAGGGTCCGCGGCTGATCGATCTCATGCTGGTTGCGTGCGAGGTAATCGGCAATCACAAGGATCATGAGGATTTTGGCGAGCTCTGATGGCTGGATGGTAGCGATACCAACATTGAACCAGCGGGCTGCACCGAACCCTACGAATCCCGCGGACAAGATGAATCCCAGCGTAACGAGCACAAAGCCGTACAGCATTCTTGAGAGCGCAGACCAGATTCGATAATCGATGGCGGCAGTTAGAAAGAGGACCACCAATCCAATGACAGCATAGATGGCCTGGCGGAGGATAAGTTCGGCAAGGTTCTCATTCCCGCCTATGGCCGACTGAATCATCGCCACTCCGGCGATCGTGAGAAGGGTTACGGCTGCCAGCAACCAGACGTCAAAATGACGCCATATTCTTGTCGATTGCATCGTGGAGTTATTTTACCGCCGACGCTTATTAATGGGGGCGAGTGGGATGTCCGCGACCAGGCGCTGCCGATCACGATCGTCGGTCAGTGAGATCTTGACAGCTTCAGTGTCGATTTCAATGTGTCTTGACAACACACGGATGATATCGTCTTTCAGGGCTTCGAGCTTACCGGGAGATAAACCAGCACGGTCGTGGATGAGCACGAGTTGGAGACGGTCTTTTGCAGATCGGGCGCTTTTCGGGCTGGTGAGCCCCATTTTCTGAAAGAAGCTCATGCGTCTCCTCCCGATTTCATCATCCGGGAAATCCGACCGAAAAATCCGTCCTTGTCAGCCAGGTCCTCGAAGGGGACATCTTGTCCATCCAGCCGGAGGGCGATGTTTCTATACGCTTTTCCGGCACTGCTATTTTCATCCAGGACGGCGGGAATCCCCTGGTTTGTGGATATGATGATCGAATCATCTTCGGGCACGACACCGATGAGGTCGATGGCAAGCACATCGAGAATATCCTCGGTGGCGAGCATATCTCCACGCCTCACCATCTCAGGTTTTACACGGTTGACAATGAGTCTGCCGGGATCTTTTTCCTCAGCCTCGACGAGCCCGATAATCCGATCGGCATCGCGAACCGCCGATATTTCTGGATTCGTGATGATAATGATCATATCCGCTGGAGCAATGGCGTTCCTGAACCCGCGCTCAATTCCCGCAGGCGAATCGATCACGACCCAATCGAAATCTTCACGCAGTTCTTCGCATATCCGCACCATATCCTGGGGCGAGACCGAAGTTTTGTCTCGCGTTTGTGCGGCTGGAACAAGGTATAGATTATCGATGCGTTTATCACGGATCATCGCTTGACGAAGTTTACAGCGACCTTCGACAACGTCGACGAGGTCGTACACGATGCGGTTTTCCAGTCCCATGACGACGTCTAAATTCCGCAGACCGATGTCCGCATCAATGCAGACGACGCGATGACCCTGGGAAGCCAATGCAGCACCCACATTCGCAGTTGCTGTAGTTTTTCCGACCCCGCCTTTACCGGAGGTGATCGTTATGATCTTGGCACTCATACGCGCGCTCCGTATCCTGATTTCCTTATTTTTTTCGTTTGCCCGCCCACTCTTCTGCTACCAGCTGACCCTCACGGATACGTGCTATTTCTGGTTTTGGCCGTCCCTTCCTAGAAGGGGATACGGTTATTTGACCGGCGATGCGAAGCTGCGTGGGGGAGAGGTCGAGAGCGCAAACTACAGATTGGTCATTTCCTGCTGCACCAGCGTGTACCAGTCCTCTCAAACGACCCCAGATGATAATATTCCCACCAGCGATTATTTCCGCACCCGGGTTCACATCCCCGAAGACGATTACGTGGCCCGGGTGCCGAATGCTGTGCCCCGAACGAAGTGTGCGATTGATCAGTACAGCCTCCTCACCCGTAAGGTCCGTGGTGAGGGGGATCTCGTAATCATCTTCGAGGCTCTTCTCTCGGACCAGATCGACCGCCATCCCAAGATCGGCAGCCGCTGCTTGGGTATGTTCGGATGTTGAAAGTATCGCATAAAGCGAGACATCCTGCTCGGCCAAATCCCCCCGCAAGCTGCCTAATTCAGCCGCATTCAACGTTCTGTCATGAAGCTGAAGAGCGAGGCGTGCACCCCGAAAAAAGTCAGCTTGCTCACGGACAGATGTAAGCAGATTTTGACGCGCTTCCAGCCAATCCCCGTTTGGCAGGGTGACCAAAAGCCCATCTTGAATTCCCTTGATTTCCAGAGGAGTATCCATAGGCCCCGTGCGGGGCGATTATAGCATGCCTCATTTTTCAGGGCGAATTTCTCGTAGTTTGCAGCTCAGAAGATGGTATAGATTGACGTTGATTGAGATTGATCCGGGCAGCGGGAATGGGAATGTGTGTGTTCACCCAGGCTGCACGCTGTTTGTGTGAGGTTGTGTGGGTTAGACGTAATCCGATCGGTTGCAATTCTTCTTATTCAGACCTGGCGATATCGACTTCTTTCAGCTCGAAATAGGCTTCGAGAACCTGTTTCACGATTGGGCCAGATGTGACTGCGCCCTCTCCGCCGTTGTACACGAATGCTACGACAGCGATCTCCGGATTTTCGGCTGGGGCGTATGCGGTATACCAGGCGTGGGTGGGCCATTCACCCGGTTTGCATAAACCCTGGTTGAACACGTACTCATCACAGAATTCTCCGGTGCCGGTTTTCCCCGCCGAGGAGATGGTATCAAGGTCAGCATATCCAGCAGCGGTGCCATCACCTTGTGTAACCCGGTGCATACCGGCCTGGGCTCGTATGATTACTTCTGGATCGACATTGACATCAGGAGAGCCGATATCAGCTCTTGAGCTGATGACCAACTGGCGTAATTCATCCGGCATGGTAGGACAGTTTGCGCCGATGTCCTCTAGTGGAGTGATCTCACCGTCGGCCAGGTCCCAAAGAACACAAGGCTCGATGCTTTCGACGATATTCCCTTCACCATCGAGGATTTCTTTAACCATGTGCGGCCACATGACCTTCCCACCATTCGCCAGGGTCGCGATAGATGTGAGCACTTGAAGCGGGGTGGCGCTCACAAATCCCTGCCCTACGACGGTGTTGTATGTGTCACCCGTCGACCAGTTTTCACCTAAGGCGATGCGCTTCCAGGTCCGGCTTGGGATGAGGCCGTTTTCCTCGCCCGGCAAATCGATCCCGAGTTGAGCGCCGTAGCCGAGCGCGGGTGCATAGATGTTCACGCCATCGACACCGAGACCCTGCTCGACTTCTCCGGGAAAGCCCCCCCCAATTTTATAGAAGTAGACATTGCAGGATTCGGCGATTCCTCTCTCGAAGTCAACGTCCCCGTGGCCGTCCTCTTTCCAGCAGACAAAATCCTTGGCTTTTCCAGGATCATTGGGGAAATATCGATCGGCGATGGTTATCTTTCCCGGATCAAAAAGTGTTCGTTCAGGGGTGATGACTCCCTCGTTCAATGCGCCTATGGCCGTGACCATCTTGAACGATGAACCTGGGGGAAATTCACTTGCAATGGCGTGGTTGGAAAGTGGATTGCCGCGTTCATTGGTGACCAGCTGCTCGTAGTAGTCCAACGGGATCAAGCGTGCAAATCTATTGTTTTCATAGGTGGGCAAGGATACCATCGCCAATATCTCGCCCGTCTGAGGGTTCATGGCAATGACGGCGCCCAATGGAGCTCTCTCCTCACCCGAATATCGGTTAATGAACTCGATCCGGCTCTCGAGGGCCGTTTGAGCAACTGCCTGCAATCTTGTGTCGATACTGAGTTTGACGCTATTCCCGGGCACCGGTTGTGTGAATGAACCTACCTCACGCACTTCTTGTCCGGCAACATCTCGTTCGATCTGTTTGATCCCATTCTGCCCGGCAAGGATCTCCTGGAACATTCCTAGATATCCCAACTCAACTCCGGCATATCCAACTTTGTCTCGATCAGCCTCAAAACCCAGCTCTTTATAGAATTCCTCCAGGGCTGCCGGGATGGGACCCATATAGCCGATGAAGTTCGAGGTTAGGTCGCCGGTGGTGTAATCTCGTATCGGAACTGTTTCGACGCTCACCCCGGGAAGATCAGCTTGTTCCTCCCTCAAAATCCGGCCGATTTCTTCATCCACATCACATGCGATCGGCCAGGCCTCATAGGGACGGTTCGTGGCGCCCTCTTCGACAAATTGGAGAATGCCTCGGCCGGGGATGCACAATGCTGTTGGAGGACCTTCTTGATCCACTGGAACACCCGTTATTTCTGACAATCGTTGGTAGATGGCATCAATCTCCGCCTGACTGTCTGGAAGGAGCGCAGGTGTGATCATAATGTTAAACGCAGGGATATTGCGGACGAGCTGGAAGTCATTCCGGTCGTAAATAATCCCACGGGGAGCTGGAATGGTAACGGTGACAAGCCTATTCTCATCTGCTTGCTGTTGGAAGGCTTCCCCTTCAATGATCTGAAGCGTGAATAGGCGCAGGACGAACGTAAAAACCGCGATGGCGATCACCGCATATATGACATTCAGTCGAAAAATGGAGATATGTTTGCCCGATCCCGGGTTCATTACAGATCAACCTCGGCAGGGTACAGACGGCGGGCAATCGCTGCCATCGCCTGAGCCATTGGAATGGCCAGGATGATGTTTAAAAATGTACTGGGGAGGATAACACGTCCAAACGCAAATGTGAGGTCTATCTGCCGTCCCGATAATAACAGCACCGCCAGAATGATCATGTGGTATACGAGCGATCCCATCAGGGTGATACCAAGCGGGATGAGAATATTTGCCTCCCAGATTCGTCTTTCGTACAAAGATACGAGAAGGGCGACGAGGACGAGAGCGATTGCATGGGTCCCAAAGGGAAGTGCGGAAAAGAAATCCAGGAACAGACCGCCAAAAAAAGCAAAAACCATCGATTCTGTCGATCGCCCTGCGAGCCCCCATCCGATCACAACCAGGAGGATCAGATCCGGTCTTCCGAGGAGAAAACGGAACTGGCTAAGCATGGTGGACTGTATCAACGCCATGAGTGCCATGAGGGGAACGCCAATAATGTAAACCATTACGCATTCACCGCTATGGTGCACCCGTGTCGATCGAAAAAGTCTGGAAATTCGTGATGATGAGCACGACTTCGAGGTTTTCAAAATCCACGAGCGGTTGAATAGTTGCTTGTTGAAAGAGGTCGTAATCTCGCTTACGGACACTGATCACCTGTCCAATCGGTATGTCCGCAGGGTGTTTGCCTCCAAGGCCTGAAGTCAGGACGAGTTCTCCTTCATTCAATTGAGTGTTGAGATCGATAAGATCCACGATGAGATCCCCATTCAGCTGCGCAGTCAGGACCCCATCCGCTCGAGAATCCTGAAATCTGACATTAACCGCAGATTCCGGATCGCTTATCAATTGAATTCTTGAAAAAGTCGAGAATACTTCGGAGACACGACCGACAAGGCCGCTTTCCGTAACCACAGGCATGCCCCGAGCGATGCCATGATCCGAGCCTCGATCGATCATAACCGAACGGATAAAGGGGCTCACATCACGTCCGACGACATTCGCAGCTACGTATCTGCTCTCGGGTTGGGCGCGTGCATAGTTGAGCAAGGCGGCTAAGATTTCAGCTTCCGCCGCCTGTTCGCGCAGGGAGATGACCTCCTGCTGTAATCGCGCGTTTTCCGCTTCGAGCGCACGGATATCTTCCCGCAATGTAGTTACATCGCGTGGCGCGGTGAGGATATCTCGAATCGCTGTGAAGCGGAGGGACACCCAAGATTGGACCGCGGAAATCGGTCGAAGGGCCAGACTCTGGACGGGTTGCAGAAATCCGCCGATATTGAGGATCATGAGCCCTGCTGCCAATAAAATTAGAATCGCAGCAATCAGAACTCTCGTGTCTATTCTATTCATGATAATGGATTGAAGGCGCTCAACGATTTATCCTACCAAGATGTCGAGCGCTCGAGGCCGACGAGGAAGCGTCCCAATGTGTCGAAATTTTCAAGAATTTTACCCGCACCTCTTGCGACGCAAGTCATTGGATCATCAGCTTGCCAGACCCTCATCTTCAGTTCTTCAGATAGCCGGTCGGTCAGTCCTTGAAGCTGTGATCCTCCACCTGCGAGGCAGACACCCTCTTCCATGAGGTCGGCGATGATCTCGGGAGGTGTCTCGTCTACGGCGTCTCGAAGCGTGTCGACGATGATTTTCACCGAACCCGATAGGGCTTCGCGTATTTCTACCGAGGAAACTTCAACGGCCTCAGGTAGACCACTGACGAGATTTCTTCCCCGGACAGCGGTTGTCTTTTCTTCTTTGAGAGGATAGGCAGAACCGATAGATAGCTTTACCTTTTCTGCCATGCGCTCACCAATGAGCAGGTTGTACTTGTTGCGGATGTAATTGATGATGTCCTGATCCATCTCGTCACCAGCCACACGCAGCGACCGCGATACAACTATACCGCCCATTGAAAATACGGCCATTTCGGAGGTGCCGCCACCAATGTCACATATCATGGATCCGCGAACTTCACTAATTGGGAGTGAGGCCCCCAACGCCGCAGCCGTAGGTTCTTCGACCAGAAAAGTCTCCCGTGCGCCCGCCGCCATGGAGGCATCATAGACGGCGCGTTTCTCTACCTCTGTTGCGCCGCTTGGAATTCCAACGACGACGCGTGGTCGTGGGACGGGGACGAGGCTTTGTTCGTGCGCTTTTGCAATGAAATATTCAAGCATCCGTTCCGTGATATCAAATTCGGAGATTACACCGTTCCTTAAAGGCCGGATGGCAATAACGTTCGCCGGCGTTCTGCCGACCATCTGTTTTGCCTCCGCGCCAATGGCGATCACGCGTTTGGATTTTTTCTCGATCGTGACCCAGGATGGTTCATTGATCACGATGCCCTTGCCGCGAACGTTCACGAGCGTGTTCGCGGTACCAAGATCAATGCCGATGTCGAGGGAGAAGAGCCCTAAAATCCAATTTAGGGGATTGAGTGACAAAGGGGAAATCCTCCAGTGGAACCAAGCCGGCATTATACCATAGGGCGCACCTCTACACATCTTGCGCAAAGCGTTATGTCATGCAAAATCTGCCCCTCGACACGATGCTATAATCGTCTTGCCATGAACATCATTGAGAAAATCTCCGCTTATATCGATGACCAAAACCTACTCGAACCACAAGAGTCGGTCCTATTGGCTGTTTCTGGAGGCCCAGACAGCCTCTGTTTGTTGGACTGCATGCAAAAGTTAGGCTTTAGGGTCTGTATTGCACATCTCGATCATCAGATGCGGCAGGAAAGCGGGGAAGAAGCAGCTTTTGTATCTGCTATTGCGGAACAGTACGGTCTTCGGTGCATTCAGGGTCAAGAAGATGTTCGGGCGGTCATCGAGGAGGGAACCTCCGTTGAGGAAGCCGCTCGTCTTGTGCGTTATCGATTTCTGGTCGACGCAGCCAATCAACTTAATTTTAAATTCATCGCGACTGGTCATACCTCGGATGATCAGGTTGAGACCATCCTGATGCATTTCCTTCGAGGTGCAGGACCCTCCGGATTGGCTGGTATGAGACCCAAGACATCCCTGGATGATTGGCGCGATATCCCGAACGCTCGCGGTCTTAAGCTTGTCCGTCCTCTCCTGGGTATTACGAGGGCGGAAACGGTCGCACATTGCCG
>SDBS01005126.1_pt1 | contig 12821 bp, 13 predicted proteins | sample 2277091 | NCBI WGS metagenome assembly SDBS01 (sample SAMN10404972, study PRJNA504765) | marine sediment metagenome | isolation source: marine sediment core GS10_PC15, 163 cmbsf | place: Arctic Ocean: Southern Knipovich Ridge | collected 2010 | reverse complement strand
TGGAAATCGACCTCTTTAGCTTTTGTCAGGGGAGGAGAAACCGGATCAAGGGTAGAAACCCGGAACATCTCACCGGCACCTTCTGCATCTGAACCTGTGATGATAGGGGTATGCATATAGAAGAAGCCATTATCATTATAATATTTATGTATGGCATAAGACAGGTGGTGGCGTATCCTTAAAATAGCACTGAAGGTATTTGTCCGGGGGCGCAAATGAGCAATCTCCCGAAGGAATTCCATGGAATGCCCCTTTTTCTGAAGAGGGTAGGTTTCGGGATCAGCGGGACCGTAAACTTCCACTTCTTTGGCCTGGATCTCAATGGTTTGTCCCTTGCCCATCGATTCCACCAGCGTTCCGGTTACAGCGACTGAGGCCCCTGTAGTGATCTGGTTGACCATTTCTTCGTCAAAGTTTGGAACATCAAGAACTACCTGCATGTTATGGATAGTACTGCCATCATTTATGGCAACAAAAGCAATCTTGTTGTTTCCCCTTTTTGTCCGGACCCATCCCTTTAACTGGTAATCTTTTCCAATTTCACCTGCATCCAGGATGTCTTTGATCTTTGGCCTGTCCGCTTCTTTCATGGATTTGCGCTCATTTATATTGAAATACAAAAATAGTTTTTTTTCATTATTAAAAGTTTCATGTAATTTTATTGAAGATTCAATCTGATTATGGAGAAAAGCCGGAATACCCTTCTCGTTACATGGGATAATACCGAAATGTCTGAAAATGCCCTGCTGCATGCCCTCCGGATAGGGAGACAAGTGAATAACAGTATCCGGCTTGTACATATTGTGGAAGCCGCCAGGGCAAAAGATCGACTGGATGAGATCAAAAATGAATTCCAGCAAAGGCTTGACGAGCTCAGTAAAGTACATAAATATGAATTACAGGGGATTGTCCTCACAGGCAGCATTTTCAAACGGATCGCTGAGTATGCCAGTGAAACAGATGCCCTGATGGTGATCATGGGTACGCATGGGATCAAGGGGCTTCAGAAATATATCGGAAGCTGGGCCCTGAGAGTGATCATTGGTTCATCTGTCCCTTTCCTGGTGATACAGGATAAACCTGGTTCGAAAGGGCGGTTCAATAGCATCGTTTTCCCCATTGATTTTAAAGCCGAGAACAAGGAAAAACTCCAATGGGCTATTTACCTCGGGAAATATTTCAACAGTAAGGTATATCTGTTCAAGGCACCCATGAACGATAAAGGCCTTGTGAAAAAGGTGAACCGAAACCTGTCTTTTGCTGTTAAGTTCCTGATACAGAATAATCTGGACTACGAGATCCACACTGCAAGAAAATCTTCAAAATTTGCCAGGGAAACCCTTGATTTTGCCATTGAGAAGAAGGCAGATCTGATTCTTATAACCACTACCAAGAATATCAGTGTCGCAGATTATCTGTTGGGGGCACCCGAGCAGTACATAATTGCAAACAGCAACAGGATTCCGGTCATGTGTGTGAATCCCCGTGCGGCCTATATCAATGTAGGGCAATTCATGTGGGGATCACGTACTTATTAGTACATGCGTTTAATCCTTTCCTGTTGTTGTGAAAATTTGTATCTTTTACTCAGTATTTACAGGTAGTTTGAGGAGAAATGCTTAAGCAGAGATTAACACAGAAGCTATTACAGAAACTGTCGCCGCAGCAGATCCAGATGATCAAGCTGTTAGAGATTCCTACAATGCAACTCGAACAGCGGATCAAGAAGGAAATGGAGGAGAATCCCGTACTCGAGGAAGGTGGTGAGGATCAGCAGTCCACCGAGCAGGAAGGACTGGAGGAGGAAGTTAGCCAGGAGAAAGACCAGGACCAGGAAGAATTTTCACTTGCTGATTACCTGAACGATGAGGATATACCAAACTACCGGCTTGCAACGAAGAATTATTCCAAGGATGATAGGAAGGAAGAAATACCGTTTTCAGTGGGGACCTCCTTTAATGAGCATCTGGAGGCACAGTTAGGATTGAGAGACCTGACCGAGGAGCAGGAATCCCTTGCTTATTACATTCTCGGGAATATTGACGAAGACGGTTACCTGAGGCGCAAGCTCAATGCCATTGTTGATGACCTGGCTTTTTCCCAGAATATCACCACCACTGAAGAAGAATTACATGAGATCCTGAAAGTGATCCAGGATTTTGATCCCATCGGTGTGGGTGGCCGCGACCTTCAGGAATGCCTGCTTCTGCAGATTGACGTAAAGAATATGGAGGATCCCGTAGTCGCCCTTGCGAGAAAAATCCTGAAATACTACTTCGATGAGTTCACCAAAAAACATTATGAAAAGATCATTACCAGGCTGAATATTTCTGAAGGGCAGCTGAAGGATTCACTCGAGGAGATCCTGAAATTGAATCCCAAACCCGGGAGCTCATTCAGTGATCCTCAGAACAAGAACATAATGCATATTGTCCCCGATTTTATACTGGATAACGATGAAGGGGAGCTGCAGTTGAGCCTGAACGCCAGGAATGTGCCTGAACTGCGGATTAGCCAGACCTACAGTGAAATGTTACAGAGTTACAGCGCCAGCAAGAACAACGCTTCAAGGGAACAAAAAAATGCCGTTGCTTTTGTTAAACAGAAGCTGGATTCTGCCAAATGGTTTATTGATGCCATAAGGCAACGGCATAACACCCTTATGCTGACCATGAACGCAATCATCAACTACCAGCATCGATATTTCATCGAGGGGGATGAGAAGTTGTTGAGACCCATGATCCTGAAGGATATTGCCGATATCACCGGGCTGGATATCTCCACCATATCCAGGGTGGCAAACAGTAAATATATCCAGACCCATTTCGGTATTTTCCCGCTGAAATATTTTTTCTCCGAAGGGCTCCAGACCGAGAGCGGGGAAGAAGTTTCCACCAGGGAGATTAAAAAGATCCTTGAAGAGTGCATTGAAGGAGAGGATAAACAGAAGCCCGTTACTGATGAAAGACTGGCGAAAATTTTGCAGGAAAAGGGTTATCATATTGCACGCCGGACCGTAGCCAAATACCGTGAACAGCTAAATATCCCGGTAGCCCGCCTCAGGAAGGAGTTAAAATAGCGTAGATTGGTTCATGTTAGAGAAAATATCCAAAATTATCTCCCATATATTTCATCCCCTGCTGGTCCCGACCATCGGATTCCTTGTATTGTTCTATTCCGGCACATATTTGTCATACCTTCCTTTTAACATTAAGGCCTGGATCACCTCTATCGTTTTTGTCTGCACCTTTTTCATTCCCTTCATGTTTATCCTGTTCCTTCGGTACCAGGAGATAATCAACAATATCCAGATGAAGGAAAGGAAGGACAGGCATATACCCATCATCATTACTTTTTTCCTGTTTGTATTTTGCTTCTACCTGATCAGGCGCATTGACATCCCCGGTATGTTCTATTCTTTTATGCTTGGTGGATTAATTACCCTGCTGATCACATTTTTCATCACCATCCGGTTCAAGATCAGTATACATATGGTGGGATTGGGTGGACTCATGGCGCTGATCATATTTATATCTTTCTACCTGAAGGTGAACCTGTCCTTTTACCTGATCCTGGTTATCCTTTTCGCCGGAATTACGGGTACAGCCCGGCTGTATTTAAAGGCCCACACACCGGTTGAAGTTTACAGCGGGTTTGTCATGGGTTTTGCAGTGGTGCTAGCTACCATGATGCTTTACTGATCAAAGATTACCCAGCTGTCTCATTAAATAATCCTCTTTGGGGAAATTGAATACTGGTTGGAATTTGTTCAATCTTTGAATAGCAGTTGACAGTTCAAGTTTTTGCTGTGTACTGGAAAGGAATATTCCTTTCTCTTCCAGGTAATCTGCCAGGTATTCCTGCTCAGTCTGGCCAGGAGTGGGAATGATCATGGCTTTTTTCTTCATTTCAGCCAGGTCCATAATGCTGGTGTAGCCGGACCGGCAAATGATATACCGTGCATTTTGAATCAACTGTTTCAATGTTGCAGTTGTCATGTGAGAGATCATGGTGTGACTTGGACTGATTTCCTTCACTTCCAATTTCCCGGGCAATCCCTGCATGATTATGGTACGGACCGGCAATGCAGGAATCTGCTTCAGTATGATCCTCTCAAGCCTGGTCCGCTGTGGTTCCGGACCCGAGAGCAGGATCAACAACTCAGCTTCCTGGATTTGTGCCTCTGGGAAATTGACAGTTTGATTCCCTGGGACAGAAAACCTTGAAAGTGGACCGATAAACACTGCATTGCGGGGCAGGGGAAAGTGATGGGACAGTTCCCCTGTAAGGTTCTGTTTACCAGGATAATCCGGGATCCAGCAAATATCAAATCCTTCGATCAATAGCCTTAACAAAAGCGCTGCCGGGTATTCCAGGAATTTCAAAAGGCCCGGCAATTTGATGCTGCATTGATGGGTGATCAGGATGCTTTTTACATTTTCTGACCATAAGCCATAACGGTTGTCTGAAATAACTATATCAGGACGAATTTTTGAGATGATTTTTTTCAACCTGTAGCGCTCGATAATGAAATCGTACAGGAGGAAAGGGGATAGTATGAAAATTTTCAGCCAGGCAGGCAGGTGTTTGAAGTAGGTGATACGTATTGAGGATGGTAGAAAGATGCTTTTTAGCTTCGGGAATTCTGTCTTCAGGAATTCCAAGACCGCGCCATCGCCCACGATTACAACCTCGTGCCCGTCTTCGAGCAGTCTGTGCACGATCAGCACATCACGGCTCGCATGGCCCAGTCCCCAGTTTAGCGGACAGATTAAGATCCTCATTGAATCAAATGTAACACCATTATGGAAATACAGAAGTATTTATTCCCAGTTCCTCAATTTTTACTGCGATGTTTTCTAGGTCGCTGAATGGTACTTTATACAAAGTGCTAACGGGAGTATCCCGTGCAATGGTATACACCTGCACTTCATCCGGACTGATCTCCCAGTATAATTCGAGCAAGGCGGAAATCTCTTCCCGGGTAGTGTTGTCAATCTTAATGCCCTCATGGCTTCCCCTGATAAAAAGGGATTTATTATCAGGTTCTTTTCGAAGAGTTTCAGGTTATTGATGTTATTTACCAGTTTGATGCCAGGCGGAGGCTGGTTCAGAACCCTGAATGTCTCCTCGAAACCGGTATCCAGCTTAAGTATGTTCCGATCCACCTGCATCAGCACCTCTTTTACATTTTCTTTATGTGCCAGGGATGCATTTAACAAAACGGCAATCTGACTTTCCGGAGCATATTCATCCCGGATTTGAACAGTATCCAAAATAATTACGTGAAATTCAGGATGCAAGGTGGGTTCTCCATTCCCTGCATAGGTAAGTGCATCGGGCAGGATCCGTCCGTTTCTTAATTCAGCCAGTTTTTTCCGAAGGCTTGCTGCTGTAAGATACCGTGAGGGAAATCCATCTGATGGAAGATGCCGCTCGCTGGTCCACCCGCACTCACAATAGACAGTTAAATGTACAAACCTTGCGGTTAACAGGCACCAGATTGATACCCAGGGATACTATTTGATCAATTTATCAATTTGTTCTCTAAGTCTGGGAATATCTTTTGATATTATTCCCCATATAATGATATAGTCTACTTTATCATATTTATGTATCACCCAATTCCTTAAATCCACAATTCTCCTGGAATCAGAAATCTCTATACTACTGTCAATTTTTAAAATCCTATTAGTAGCTTCACCAATAATTTCTAATTCCCTCTCAATGCCGCGTCGTAATAATTTATTGGTTTTGTATTCTTTGAAATCCCTGTTATCTCTAAGGTATTCATAGATTGAATCTATTGATTCTTTGATATCATGCAAGTGTTTTAAAATCTCATGCTGCATATAACAATTGCTTGGTTTCTTCTATGCTCTCAATAAGGTATGGATTTGAGAGTGAATTTTCAGTAAGTAGATCTATTTTTCGATCGAATAACTGTTCAAGTTTATTATGTAATTCGAAATAATTATCGGTATATTTTTCAATCGAGATATCTTTAAAAGCCACAAGGATATCAATATCACTGTTTTTATTAAATTTATCAGTGCACGCAGACCCAAAAACATACATTGACTTCACATCGTATGTTTTACATATCTCTCTAAGCTTGTGTATTTTATCTTCAATAAATCGTTGCATTGTTCAAATATTCTACCAAAGATACTAAAATTGCCTGTTTGCTTACTCAATCCTATTATGATCATCAAGCTGTTCCTTAACCCACTTAATATAACGTTGATCTTTATATTTGAACCACCGTTGTCGATATTCACCTGAATTATCTATCTGCCATTTGAAGTTTCTGAATGGTTTTGACCTATTTAAAGCAATAAACAGCCTCTCTTGTAAACCGGGATTGTCAACACTTTCGGCAAAATCAACCATTAATTGTCTTAATCTCACCTGACTGTTTATTATAGAAGCATCTCATCCCAATATTTTGTAACTTCATCGATCCAATATTCTTTATCTTCTTTAATTATCTCATTCATTTCAAATAAATCTTCATCCGATGTCTTACCTATTTCATTAAGATACAAGTAAATTTTTTTTAAGCTTGCTATATTCTCCTTAATTGTATACTCACTTGCCCAAGATGTTTTCCGGATGAAAAAATCACCTAAAAAATCTCCAATATTTACGTCTCCTTGTTCGGCAGGAATAAATTCATAAAAAGGCAGGAAGTCATTAATATAAAAGTCAATGCTCTCTCACCCCCCTTTCCTGTCAGCTTTAACATGATATTATAGGATCTCGCCTGGCCAGCACCCAGGATACTGGTCCTGTATTCCGGAAGAGTGCCACATGGGTGTTTTGTAGCCTGGTATTACGGGCGAGTCCGATAACCAAATTATGTTAAGCAGCAAAGCTGCACGCTTCCAGTTCAGGGGGGTGGGGATTTCTGCAACCATTGGCTGCAGTTTTATCAAGGCACTTGATTCGAAGCAATAATGCGGGTTGACGTGTGGCTATTTAACAATAACAATTTAAGCGTTTGTATCCTGGTTCTATCTTATTTTTTAGGTTTTGTTTTATACCTTTTGGTAGTGTATATTTGTCTAAACAAGCTATAATTGGTATAATACAATACGTTTAGGTATGACACTTGGCAAACATATAATGCTGCTACGGAAGCAAATAGGTACTTCAGGGGATATCATAGGAAGATATGAGCGTAATATAATGACCCCATCCATCGATGTGATTATGAAAATTTCAAATACCATTGGGGTTTCCATTGATTACCTGGTAGGCAAAACCAACCTGGAACTGGATAAGACTACTTTAAAGCGGCTTGAAGAGATCTCAACACTTTCGGAAGAGAACAAATCGTTCCTGTTCCGTATGATTGACATGGCTTTGAGGGATTTAAAGACCGGCCAGGCTTATACTAACAACTAAGAATAATGGCAATTAACTTACAATATATAACCGACGGTAAGGGGCATAAGAATGCTGTACAGTTGAATATGAAGGATTGGCAGCAGATACAGAAGGATCTCGAGGAGTTGGAGCGTCTGAGGAACAAAAAGCTGTTTATGACAGAGCTCGCGGAAGCTGTTGAAGAGATGAAGCAGATACTATCCGGCAAGAAAAAAGCTCGCCAGGCTGAAGATTTTATTAATGAGCTTTAAGGTCCAAACCATATCCGTTTTTGAACGCCAGGCAAAGCGCCTCATAAAAAAATTCCCGTCTTTAAAATCCGAACTTTCTGGGCTTATCAAACAGCTGGAAGAAAACCCGGCTTCCGGGACTTCTATCGGCAATAACTGTTATAAAATCCGGCTTGCCATTGCCAGCAAAGGAAAAGGTAAATCCGGTGGCGCCAGGGTGATCACTCATGTGTTATTCAAAGATGATACGGTTTTTCTGATATCCATTTACGATAAATCTGATATAGAGAGTCTTACTGACACAGAGATCCTACAAATTATTAAGCAGATACAATAAAAGCCCGGCACATTGGAGCCAGGCTTCTCGTTTTACATTGATTGCTTTATTCTATTCTTCCAAAAACCTTATCATTCCCGATTAATGAATTTTTGTTTTTAATCTTTAGTTTGAGGTTTATCTCCTTTTCTAAAGAAAGATCTGGATTTGAATAATTATAGTCTGAGCCTACAGTCAAAAGAATATACTTTCCATCCTCAGATATTCTCCATTGACCACTACCATGAAACAAACTATCCCTTTCAGAAAAATTATTAACAAATGGACACAAAGTGATAAGATATTTTGCATGTATTATTTCATGTTTGTTAATTTACAATTATAAAGTATCAGAACAAATGAACATTCTTTATTATCGGGATTTAAACTATGCGAAAGTAAAAAATCAGTTTGAAAAGACAGTCGGTTTTCTGAAGGAAGGAAATTTTTCTTCAGCCGAAGTTAAAAAAATGGCGACCAACGGATATTACCGGGCAAAACTGGATTACGAGAACAGATTACTTTTCAAATTTGCATGGTACAATGATCAATATTACCTGTTGCTGCTTGAAGTAATCTACAATCACGATTATGAAAAGTCCCGTTTCCTTCGCGGGGCGAAGATAGACGAAAGCAAGCTGGAATTGCTCCGGTCAACCGATGAGGTTGGTGAGCAAAACCGTGAGGAGCTGGTTTATAAAAATCCCGGTGCAAAACATTTTCACCTGCTCGATAAGGTCATCTCTTTCGATCAGGACCAGGAAAGGCTCTTCAGGTTAAAGCCCCCGGTTATCATTATAGGTTCGGCAGGAAGCGGCAAGACAGTTCTTACCCTGGAGAAGCTTAAAACCCTCAAAGGCGATGTATTGTATGTCACACTTTCTCCCTTTCTTGTTGAGAACTCAGCTTCCCTGTATTATGCCAATCATTATGAAAATGACAGGCAGGAAATAGATTTTCTTTCCTATAAGGAATTTATTGAAACCCTCAGGATCATTAAGGGCCGTGAGCTTGATTACCAGGCTTTTGAAAAATGGCTGCATCCGCGAAGCCATTCGTTTGGAATAAAGGATCCACATAAATTATTTGAAGAGTTCCGGGGAGTCCTTACCGGGAAGGAAATCACCACAGAGTACCTGAGCCTTGAAGACTACCTGGGACTCGGGATCAAACAGTCCATCTTTTTATCGGATGAACGCAGGAAAGTATATGCTGCCTTCCAGCAGTACATTGAATTTCTCAAGGAGAATGACATGTATGATCTTAATATGGTTAGTTACAACTGGCTGGAGTACTGTAAACCCAGATATGATTTTATTGTCATTGATGAAGTGCAGGATTTTACCAATATTCAATTGTATATCCTGCTTAAGTCCCTGAAAAATGAAGATAATTTCATTCTCTGCGGAGATTCAAACCAGAATGTCCATCCGAATTTTTTCTCGTGGACAAATGTAAAAACCATGTTTTACAAACATGAACTCAGCGGAAGCGAGATACAGATACTCAGGTCAAACTACAGGAATTCACCCGGTATCACCGACATCGCCAACAAACTGCTGAAAATTAAAAATGCACGTTTCGGGTCCATTGACAGGGAAAGCACCTACCTGGTGGAATCGGTCGCTGCCAATAACGGAGAGGTTCACCTGCTGACTGACAGCGCTAAGATTAGGCAGCAGTTGAATGACAGTACCATGCGGTCAACGCAATATGCTGTACTTGTAATGAAACCGGAAGATAAACCCGGAGCAAGAAGAATCTTTAAAACACCCCTGGTCTTTTCTGTCCAGGAAGCAAAGGGACTGGAGTACAGGAACATTATTATACTGAACTTTATAAGCGGCAGCAGCAGTGAGTTTCGTGAGATCACAAAGGGAGTCAGCGCCGAACATATCCGGGATGATTCCCTTACATACTCAAGGGGGAAAGATAAATCTGATAAATCCCCTGAGGCCTATAAGATATTCATTAATTCTCTGTATGTGGCGATAACCCGGGCGATTGAAAATCTGTATATCCTGGAGACCTCCGAAAAGCATGAGATACTCAGACTTTTGGAACTGGCGAAAATCAGGGATAAAGTCAGCCTGAAGGAAGAAATATCCTCCATGGATGATTGGAAAGATGAAGCCAGGAAACTGGAAATGCAGGGAAAGAAAGAACAGGCCGAGGAGATCAGGAAATCCATCCTGGAGGTGCGTGAGCCCGAATGGGAACCACTTACACCGGCAAGTTTAGAAGAGCTGAAGAAAGAGGCCCTTGATCCGGATCTTTACAATAAAAAGGCCAAGGACCTGCTGTTTCAATATTCCATCATCTACAATGACTTCGACTGCATCGACAAACTATCTGAACTGAAGTACAGGAAGGCTGACCGGTACGAGACAGAATGGAGGCCTGTATTTAATAGGTATTACGGTCAGTACGAAAAGGACGATGTTAATTCGGTGGAACAAAACATAAGGAAATATGGTGTGGATTACCGTGACCGGTTCAATCTTACACCGCTGTTTCCGGCAGTTCATTCGGGCAGTATAAAAATCCTGGATTTACTAGTCAGCTTGGGTGCAGACCCCTCACATACTGACAATCTGGGCAGAACACCCCTGCAGATAGCACTGAACCGATCCTTTCTGAAACCGGACAAAATACCGATACTGTTCCCGGTTTTCAATCACCTGGTTACCGATCACATAAAGATCATGATTGACGATCGCCTGGTAAAAATTGATAATCATAAGGTCGAGTACTTTTTGCTGAATTTTTTTATATCCCTGCAATCTGATATTGTTGATCAATGTAGTGACTTTTTCCTGGCATACAGGGGTGTGCAGGCCGGTGATATCCATCATGCGGTTAAGGAGTATCCGGATATGTTCCTGCCGGCATTCAGAAAAAAACGCACTTACCTGTCGGCCAATCTGTCAAAGCATGAAATCGACAGTAAAAATCCTTATAACAAGAAGCTTTTTAAACGGCTTTACAGGGGATACTATGTTTTAAACCCAGATCTGGCTGTATGGGTCGATGATGCATGGAAAAATGTCTATGAAATAATGCAATCGGATGAAGTTAAAGTCCCGACCCAGGAGGAGAAAGAAAAATTCCTCGAAGAATACAGAAAACAATTACGGGAAGAAAGGGGCTGGTTTGATGATGAGTTTGAAGATGACTGGCACGGGGATGCAGATGAAGATATTGATGATGAATATTTCGATGAGATTGTTGATAATCACTCTGCAGAACAGCCTGAAAATCATAAGATTGGTGTAGAGGAAATACGCAAAACAAATACTCAATTCAAATTGCCTTTTGATGACATCTGAACCGGCCTGAAGGACCCGGTCTTTTCCTTCTCATAAGGAAGAATAGTTCATCACCTTTCCTTTTGTAACAACCATTTCCATAGTGGTTGTATGATAATTGTCTCGCGGATTCCAAGTTCATTGCCTCGTGTACAAGGGTATGATATATATCATTGGCCGGGGCAGGGTCAGGGTCTATTTTTGTTTAATAGGGAATTGGCAAATACCCTGATTGATATGGATGATAAGCATACCTGGAATAAGGATTTCAATACCGGCGTTAAATTTATTGATGAACAGCACAAGTATTTTTTCAATATTGTCAGCTTGCTGAAGGAAAACCTGAATGCCGGAGTTTGCAAGGATTCAGCATCAAGGATATTTTTCAGCCTGGCCCATTATGCCGAGCATTTCCTGATCCAGGAGGAGATATATTTAAAGGATTATAGTTTCCCCGGCCTCAGGGAACATAAGAACCTGCACAAGGAATTTATCAGAAGGGTAATACAATTCCAGGTAGAATATGAAAAAGATGTGGGTGAAACCTGCCGCACCATGCTGGTCTACCTGGAGGAATGGTTTGAGAACCATAACCTGAAGCACGACAAAGAGGCCGTTGATTATTTCCGGGAAAAGGGACTCTAATATTCTGTAAGGGATCATTTCAAGATCCTGTCACTATCCTAGATAAGAACCCTGATCGTACTTTTTTCTGTCAGTCTGAAAGTCCCAGGTTCCATATCTGACAGCAGGTTTAACCCAGGCTTTTTTCCCGCTTCAATGCTTCCTAAATTAATATCCTCAAATAATGCTTCGGCGGCATTTAAAGTATAGGCAGGTATGACATCCAGGAGGGAGCGTTCTGAAGATAATTCCTGCAAGGCAAGCATAGCTTCCAGTATATTAGGATTTTGTTTAGGCCTTGTGCTATGGAAAGTAGCAAATAATTCCGCCATATCAGGACGGGCAGTGGCAGGCAGGTCTGCCTGGTCATGAATCAGTACCAGATGTGCGTTCAGTTTTATACCCTCAGGAGGTTCTTCTGACACCCGTTCCATTTGCTGTTTTAGCCGGGCTAACTGTTCCGGCAATGACCACTTATAAGAATTTTCCAGTGGGATTACCAACTGATGTGTAGCTGCAAATTGGAGAATATATTCAGCCATATCAGTTTCCATCAGGGATGATGTGCAGCAACTGACAGAGCATGCCTGGTTAAATTCATTCCAGCCCTCTGAAATATTATCAATACCCTGCTGGTAAACCTCAAATTCCTCCTGGTCTGATCCGGGGCATAACTCCAGGATGGTATGATAGGCAACTGGACTTTCCTTTTTCCTGGCAAAATGACCAGCTCTTTTTTCAACTATCCCTATCCCTTTTATGCCCTGTTGAAAAAGCAAAAGGTCCAAATCACAAAATTCCGATTCTGATAATGTATTCGACTGGCCACCAGGCCTGTACCAGGGAAGAACAAATCCGGGGGTGACAATGCCGTTAAAAAATTCCAGCTTGCTGCTTTCCCTGAGCTTGCCACCTGTGTCAATAACTTCCAGTATGCTGCCATCATCATCA
>SDBS01005125.1_pt1 | contig 12824 bp, 20 predicted proteins | sample 2277091 | NCBI WGS metagenome assembly SDBS01 (sample SAMN10404972, study PRJNA504765) | marine sediment metagenome | isolation source: marine sediment core GS10_PC15, 163 cmbsf | place: Arctic Ocean: Southern Knipovich Ridge | collected 2010 | reverse complement strand
CATCGAGACGGCGGCAACGCAACAGGCACACCAGGAGGTGAAGAAGGCTATGGAGACAGCCGAGCAGGTCAAGGGCCTGGAGGACCAGGTCGAAACACTCACCACGGAGCGCGACGGGCTCCTGTCCGAGAAGGCAGAGGCGGTGAAAGCCCAGGCGAAAGCCGACGCCCAGGTGGTCATCAAGGCCGCCGTGGACAAAGCCGATCTTCCCGATGCCACCAAGACCAGGCTGACCACAAGGTTCGCCGAGGCCACGAGCGCCGACGGTCTGGACGAGGCCATCACGGAAGAACTCGACTACATCGCCGAACTCAAGCAGTCTGGCGCGGTCAAGAACCTCGGCGCCAGCAAGACCCCTGATACCGATGAGGTCGGCAAGGCAGCCTACCGGGAAGCCCTGCGGCGCCAGCATGAGGACTGGACCGACAAGGAACTCGACATCGCCATCGCCGGCAGATAGTCGGACCTGAAAGGAGAGGAACGACACATTGAGAGGTATGCAATGACTCCGACACAGGCATTCGGACTCTACCCTGCCGAAGGAACGGCAGGAGACGAGGTTAGCTCCACGTATGAGGGGCGCCACGTCACACTCACCGCAGCGGAACTCCTGACGTCTGCCGGATCGGGTGTCGCCACGAAGGGCTTGCCCTGCGTGTTTGGCATCATAGCCGGCAACATCGGCGTGGGCGTCTGCTTCAAAACCGGCACCTTGACCGACCTCATCCCCATCGACACCGAAGGCATCTGGGATCTGAGCGTCGTGGCGAACAACGACGACGGGGGTAGCCTCGTCACGGGTGGCGACCGCATCTACATCAACGTCCTCACCGGCATCCTGAGCAAGATCAGCAACGCCGTCACCCAGATCCCCTTCGGCTACGCGCTCGGCCAGGTAGCGGCGGCGGCCACGGCCGTCATCGCTGTCAAGGTCCACTTCGACAGTCCTTTGACGAGTGGCTTCGGCCGGAAGTCCTTTGACCATGTGAGGGGCACCAACGCCGTGCCTATCGTGTGGGGCACGGACACCAGCGACGTCGAGTCGATGGAGATGACCGTCGGCATCATGACCGACTACATCTCCGGCCTCTTCATGAGGGCCACCGCCTTAGCGGCCACCCCGGCCGGCGGCATCCAGGGTCTGATCTACTCCCGCATCACCGCGCAGGACGACGTGCAGGATATGTACGCCATCCGGGGGCGCACCGACTTGGTCATGGGCACACCGGGCGCCCACATCGCCAACATGGTCGTCGGTGGCATGTTCTCGGCAACGCTGGACAATGCGGGCGCCGCCCTCACCCTGGCCGACCGAATCAAGGCGCTCGATGTCAGCATCGGGCAGACCGCCACCTCGACCATCACCACCGGGTCCATCTGTGGTATCTACGTGGCTATGAACGGCATCCTGACCGACAACGGTGGGCGCACCGCCGGCATCTACATCTACCAGGGCGGCGGCGGCACCTCGTTCCCCGACTACGGCATCCACATCGTCACGGAGTCCGAGAACGTCCTGGCGGCCATCCTCATCAACTCCCTCAACGTGGACACCCCGGTCGGCATCGACTTCGAGACCTCCGGCGGCTTCGGCTACGTCTCGCTGCTGCGGTACGACGGGCCTGTCACCGCTGCCGGCGCCGAGTACTTCCTGACCTTCACCGGAGCCGCAGGGGCTGAGGGGAACACGATGATCCTTGAAGCGGAGGGCAACAACGACGCGGATGCTGACTTTGCCATCAGGGTACGCCTGGCTGGAGACGGCGTTGACCGCGTTATCAGGCTGTACGAGGCATAGCCTCGGGTATTGAAAGGAGTAGGAGACCATGAAACTGAACAACGGCGAGATACTCAACGTGAAGGAACCACTAGAGGAACTGATCAAACAGAAGTTCCCTGTCCGAACCGCTTTGGCGCTGCTGAAGTTGGCGAGGAAGATCGACGAGGTACTGATCCCAGTCCAAGAGGTACGGAACGGACTCATCAGGACATACGGGAGCCCCAACGCGAACAACCCCGCACAGATTGAGGTCCGACCCGACTCGGAAGGCTTCGCCAAGTATTGCGAACAGATGGGGGAACTACTCAGCATTGAAGTCGAGATAGTGCTGAAGCCGGTGGCTATTCCCGAAACGGCAGAGGTCTCGCCCGCTGCCATGATGGCGCTGGAGAAGTTCATCACGGTGGCATAGGAACGAAGCAAGGAGGCAACATAATGCCTGATCTGGAACTCTTTGAAGAGACAATGAAGGAGGCCGCCGGCTACCGTTCCCTGCGGGAGCGGGGGATCGTCGTGACGGACGCCCAGCGGGCGAAGGTGACGGACCTCATCTACAACGGCATCTATGAGGGCAAGCGCCTGAGCCACCACCACAGGGCCATGATGATCGAGGAGGCCTTGACCACCTCGGACTTCCCCCTCATGTTCGGCGACGTCCTCGCCCGGCAACTACTGCCCGCCTACAAGGCCGTGGAATCGGCCTGGCGCCCCTTTACCAAGATGTCCACGGTCAGCAAGATCGACGTGGACGAGCGGCGCTTCGTGGTATACGGCGGGGACAACCTCCTGCCCCGGGTCGGGGAGAAGGGTGAATACCTCGCCAGCCCACGGAACGAACTGCGCTACCTCATCCAGGCCAACAAGCGCGGCCGCCAGTTCGACCTGTCCTGGGAGGCGATAATCAACGACGACCTCGGCGCCCTGCGGGACACCCCCGAGCGGTTCGGTCGCGCTGCGGAGCGGACTGAGCACCGGATCATGACCACGCTGTACGCGTCGGACGTCGGGGCGCACGTCGAAGGCAACGGCGGGGATCTCTACGACATCGGTGTCAACGCCGCTGCCACGCTACTGAGCGTCCCGGCCCTCGAGGTCGGCGTCCAGACGATGAACATGTTCACCGACATCGGCGGGGGGCGCATCATGGCAACGCCGAAGTTCCTGGTCGTCCCCCCGGCGCTGGAGTTCACCGCCCTTCGCATCCTGAACTCCGTAGTGTTGCTCGAGGCCGCAGCGGCCGGCACACCGACGGGTGCTACCAACGTGATCGCCATGAAGGGTCTGCAGCTTATCGTTGACAAGTACCTCCCCATCGTCAACACGGGCGCCGACCAGCATACCCAGTGGTATCTGTTCTCCGATCCGGCTGATCTGGCCGCACTGGAAGCGGCCCACCTGACCGGGCACGAGAACCCCGAGATCGCCATGAAGTCCAGCAACAAGGTCTCCATCGGTGGGGGCCTGATGGGTCCGTTCGAGGGCGACTTCGAGACGGACAACATCTTCTACCGGGTCCGCCACGTCTTCGGCGGCACCAAGCTCGACTGGAGAGCCACCTACATGGGAGGCTACCTGGCCTAGTCTTGACTCGTCTACCACGGGTGGGAGGGGCGGTACTCTCCCACCCGGACTAGACGGCTCAAGGGGGAGGATGAAATGACTGAACTCGGTAGCCCGTACTTCCATGTCGTTGGGACTGGTCAACTCAAGGCGACGCGGGGCGTACTGAAGCGCATCGTGCTCAATGGCCTCGGGACCGTGGGGACTTGCACGGTCTACGATGGCCTCGACAATACCGGGGCTGTCATTGCGATCCTGACCCTTGACATAGCGACTTCCATTTCTGTGCAGCCCATCCCATTCGAGTACAATGCCCGGCTCAATACTGGATTGTACCTGGAATACGGGGCGGGCTTGGTAGCTGACCTCACGGTGATGGCGGAGTAGCATGAAGCGGGAGCCTTTTGACCTGTCGTTTTGTCAGGGTGTGGTGGAGGGTGAGTGCCTGCACCTCCAGGCTCATAAGTGGTGTACTTTGAGCGAGTGCATCTATAACCACAAGTGGGTGGTGTACTGGGTGAGAATCGGTCGGTTGCCGGGAGAGTAAGATGGTTGATCCTCTAATATGGCCCTACGATACAGAGAACGCCATCCCTATAACGGTTGGGGCTGCCTCGACCGTCGTCCTGGCGGCTAATCCCAACAGGGCGGGACTGGATCTCGTGAACCTGTCTGCTCCGTCCGAAGCTATCAGCCTGGGATTCGGGAATGCGGCCGTCGCGGGGGAAGGAAAGGTGCTGACGGCTTACGGTTCAACATATCACATGGGCACTGCTAATATGTACCTGGGCGCCATCTTCGCCATCTGCGCGTCGGGCGGGATGCAACTGGCAGTCAGTGAGGAACTACAGACCACATGAGCGACGACGGAGTCAACAACGTATACGATGACACGGCCTTGATGGCCGCTATAGCCGACCTGGCCGACACACTCATCCTGATAGCAGCGGCCCTGGTCATCATCGACAACGAGGTCGGCATAATTGACGCGGTGGTCGACGCCATCCGGGTAGTCACTGATGCCACCCCTGTCCTCACTGAAACAGGCGGCACGCTCACGGCTGACGGGACGGAGCAGAATGTCTTCATCAACAACGCCCCTGCCGGTGTGTATAAGCCGATCTGCGTCAAGGTCGACTTCACCAACCACACGGCCACAGAGACGGTCGTCCTGAGGACGTACTACCGGATAGCTACTGGTGGGGGATGGCTGCAGGATGATGAGGTCGAGTACGTCGGGGTGCCTACCATGCCGCTCATCAACGTCGAGCTTCTACCAACTAGGTTCGGCGTCCGAGTGACCCTTGAGAAGACGGCCGGCACGAATCGCAACTATCTCTGGGAGTCGTTCTACGAGGAGACGCCATGACCGTACATTACGACAGTCTAACCAGTCCTCGTGACGATATGTTGCTTGACCTGCCGTTCAGGGAAGGCGTAGGGATTATTACCCAGGACGTAGCCAAGCCGCACCATCCAGTGACACTGGTCAATACACCCACCTGGGCGTCCCTGGCCAGCGGCCTCGGGGTGCTTGACTTCAACGGCACCAATGAGTATCTGCAGTGCTTGGGGGCCAACTCTGCCGGCCTGAACTTCATGGCCCACAACTACTCCCTCTGGGGGTGGCTGAACTGGACGATAGATGATACCTCCCAGATCGTGATTGCCAGGTACGAGTTGAGTGTCGGCGGGTGGGAATTGTACCTGACCGAGGCGGCGGGGATTCACTACCTGACACTCAGGCACCACCACGCAGGTGGGGCCACCGTCAGAACCGGCGCCTTCTCCACCGGCTGGACACCTGGTATAGATTGGTTCTTCGGCGTGTTGAGGGTCGGTACAGGTGTTGCAATGACCAGGAACGGGGTGCTGGTGCCAACGACCTCCGACGTGATGATCGACCCCGAGACGACCAATCAAGACTTGGTCATTGGTTGCCGCTTCACCAAGGACACCAACTTCTTCAAAGGCACAATGTACCGGCCACGGATCGCCGGGGGCACGATACTCGACGGCATACGGACGACAGTTGATTTCGCCCGGGTATACGAACGCGAGGCGGTGTGGATGTGATAGACAAGACCGGCCGCCTAGACGAGATCCATCACGCCTTGGTACACGTGTCTGGTGTCTTCCCGGCAGACACGAATCTGACCTGTACCTTCACGGCGGCCGCTGGGGCCAATACGTGGAGTGCCTACATCGAGATCGTGGATAGCGGGGCCACTGCCCTGTCGGCTGCGTTTGCGGCCGAACACGGTCATATCACGGGGCTTACGATTGAAGAGATCTCAGACGACAATACGATCTATGAGATCGAGTTCTCGTGGGGCGCCGGTCACATGGTAGTGATCCGCTCGCGTTTCGCTGGGGGCACAAAGTTCCAGGCGCCCGAGATGGTACAGCGGATGGTAGCGCCAAACTTTCCGGCAGGGCAGACGGTCTATTACCGGATGAAGACGGCAACAGGAGTAGCGGACACATGCCTCGTGCATATGAGATATCACACCGACCCATAGCATGCTGGTCGGCCGGCGGGGGGTTTACTCCTTTCACCCCGTCGGTTGGCCGGCACCCTAAGAGGTAAAGATGTCAACTTGGACATACGATCTGACGAATGAGAAAGGCCAGCTAAGGCTGCTGATTGGGGATCGGGATATCGTGCCGACCTCCGATGCCCAGTTCTCCGATGAGGAGCTACAGGTCTTCCTTGACCTTGGCGGATCGCTTCTCCGTGGTGCTGCGAAGGCATTGGAAGCCTGGGCCGCGACGGTCAAGTTGTCCCTCGCCTCTGAGACCATCGGGGAATACAGCTACAAGAATACATCAGCCGCCAATATGCTCAAGCAGGCCAAGGAGTACTGGGAGCAGGATGCCAAGACCCCGTACATGACTTGGGCTGAGATGGACCTAGCCTCGATAGGAGACCCGGAGATCACATGAGCTACACGAGTCTACTGGTCAACACCTGCACGATACAGCGGTACACCGAGGGCGCAGAGGATGCCGCCGGCGCCCCGGAGAAGACTTGGGCCGCTGTTCCTGCATTGACGGACATAGCCTGCAGGTTCCAGTCCGGCACTGGCCGGGGGATCGGTCGGGCCGGGATGGAGGTGCGGGTTGGAGCGAAGGTCGTGGTGGCGGATTACCTGCTGTTCCTGGGGGATGTGGGCATCACAGAACAGGATCGGGTGGTATCAGGAGGCGTGACCTATGAGGTGTTTCTGGTGGCGGACAAGCAGGATGGAGTCGACAGCCACCACAAGGAATGTCTCATCAAGGCCGTGAGGTAATGGAGATCCGAACCAAGTGGCACATCAACATCAATATCCCCAAGACCATGAGGGTTGTCGACGGGGCGGCTGAGGAAGGCTTGCGGGATACTGTTGTGGAGACGGCGGCCGATGTGGTTCAGGGCAGTCCAGTGTTGACCGGCCACAACCGGCGGTCGATTGACTACTGGGTCAAGGGGCTGAGGGCCAGGATATTCGGTACTTCGGGTTATAGCGGATACCTCGAAGTGGGAACGTCCAAGATGCCGGCGCGGCCCTACTTCCGCCCAGCGGCGGATCGATATTTCAAGAACCTGGCCAGGAACATAGCGAGGCGGTTGAAGGTGCGCGGTGGCTAACGAGAACACCAACGACATCATCAGGGAGTATCTGGTGAACCAGACGGTGCTGACAGATGTGGTGTCGACGCGCATCATGTATCCACGTCTCGCTGAGAACACAACGTACCCAGCGGTGGAATTCAAGACTGTAGGTGGCCCGTCCACACCGTACATTCCGGGGTGGGTCACACCGTCCGTCCAGTTCGACTGCTGGGCCGAGGATATAGACGGTGGTCTATCGGGGCCACGCGGCGCCAGGGCGGTCTATAACGCCCTGTATGACGTACTGCAGGGGATACAGCGTCAGGTCGTCACGGTGGACGGCACTGACTACATTATCTGGAGCGCCATCGAGGAGGTACAGGGACAGGACTTGGTCGACGTCGATATTCCTGGCCTGTTCCGAGTCCTGACGTTCTTCAGCATAATCATCAAGGCAGCATAAGGGAGGGAATCATGGAAGACGAGATCACAGAAGAAGCAGCGGAACTCGAAACGCTCGAGGTCGAGACTCGCACCGTCGACGAGGCCGACGAGGTCGAAGCCATGACGGGCGAGCGACTTGCATCCCGCGAGCGGGGACACGCACAGAAGGTCAGGGAACACAAAGCAGGGAGGTAAGGGGAAATGCCAGGCACACTATCAAGGGTACTCACGGGGGTGGCCACGCTGCAAGTCGGCGCCCCGGTCGGCAGTCGTGCCGAATGGTCGGACGAGCAGGCGTACACCGGCTCGCACTCAGTCAAGCTGTCCAAGTTGGACGGTGGGAACTACGGTAGTACGTCCGTTCTCTTCACTCCCACAGGGGCGGCTGCGGCACTGACCATCTCGGAGTTCGTGGCCCAGGCTGGCGTCTGGGGCTGGGACTACTTCCGGGTCGGCCCCGCAGGGACGTACTGGGAACAGATGGAATGCCGCTTCGAGGACCCGCTCAGTGACTCATGGGTGGACATCACCGTCCAGGTGGATGTGGCCGCATTGGGCGAAGAGAGTTGGCAGACCAAAGACCTGGCAGACAGTGACACGTGCTATTACGGCGGCTGGTCCGAACTCGACGGGTCATTCTCCAACTTCGCGGCGGGCACCATCGCCCTCGTCACGGACGGCACGCATCTCACAGCCGCCGCGCCGGTCGGTCCCTCGGCTCAGATCGCTGACACAGGCGTCGTCACCGGCTGGGTTCTGACCCGCGTCAGGATGGAACTGTGGGAGACGAGCACGGTCCACTATGTCTACATCGACGACATCGTGCTTGAGGATCAGACATTCACCCTCGAGCCGGGCAACGCCACGGCGGCCGTTCTTCTCGGCGCGCCCTTCACCGACATCGGGTACACGGATGATGGGGTCGACATGACCTACACGGGTGAGAGCGCCAACATCGCTGTCGAGGAGGAGACCTTCCCCATCGACAATGTCCTTGTGAGTGAGGCCGTCGAGATCACCTGCAACATGGCCGAGGCATCACTGTTCAACATGGACAAGGCGATGGGCGGGTCCCTGCTGTCGGGTAGTATCCTGAAGCTCGGCGCCGGTGTGCAGAAGAAGATCACCCTTCAGCTCCTGGGGGTCAATCCCGCCGGTTTCAATCGCGCCATCCTGATACCGTCCTGTGTGGCGGTCGGGCCGGTCGGGATGCCGTACAAGAAGGAAACGAAGACGGTTGTCCCGGTCACGTTCCGGGCGCTCAAGACTGCCGGACACCCGGCAGTGACCATCGTCGATAACGCTGCGTAGGCGGAAAGGAAAGGAGAGTCATGGAAAGGACAGAGGAACAGATACTGGCCAGGGCACCGCTGAAGGTGGTGCTGGGGGGCGAGGAGACCGAAGTGAGGATGCTGGTGATGACTGAGTCTCGCCAGTGGCGGGCGGAAGCAGCGCAACTCCTCGCCTCCCTACCCAAGCTCGACAACGTAGACACCGAGGATGCAGAGCAGTTCGGCGGTGCGATAGACCTACTGATGAACGTCATGCCGGACACCATCTGCGACCTGTTCTTCAAGTACGCCAAGGACCTCGACCGGGGCAAGATCGAAGAGGTGGCCACCGATCTTGAAGTGGTTGCGGCTTTCAAGGTGGTGTCGGCGGCCGCGTTCCCTTTCGTCAAAAGCGCGACCGAACTAGCGGAGAAGGTGATACCGGAGACACCCTCTCTGTAGGCGCAGCCTTCGAGATATTCCTTGTCGAGTGGCACCTTGACCCCGTCTACATCATGGGGCACTGGACCGACGAACTGCTGGAATTGATGGTGACCAAGTTGACGGAGCGCAAGGAACACAACGCCAAACCGGCGCCCGGGGTATCCACTGAAGCCCTGGCGGCGGCATCCGGTGGGATGATAGAGATCAAGCATGGCGATTAGCATCGGTGATGCCGTCCTCGAGATCGGGGGCGACACGACGAAACTGAAGCGGTCCCTTGAAGGCATCGGGAAGCAGATGCAGAAGACGGGCAAGAACCTGACGCTGAAGCTGACTGCCCCGCTGGTTGCCTTTGCCGGTCTGTCGCTCAAGACTGCGGCCGACTTCTCTAGGTCGATGGCTAAGGTCAACGCCGTTACCGGGGCCACTGAGGACCAGTTCGCCGAACTCACTGAGACAGCCAAGAAACTAGGTCGGACAACCCAGTTCACCGCTACGCAGGTAGCCCAAGCGATGTCCTTCATGGGGATGGCCGGCATGGATGCCAACGAGATACTGTCCTCGATCCCGCACACCCTGAACCTGGCGGCCGCTGGCGCCATTGACCTTGCGACGGCCTCCGACATCGTCACCAATGTCATGGCGGGTTTTGGCATAGAAACGGCAGGACTGGAAGGAGCCGTTGATATTCTCGCCAAGGCGTTCACATCATCGAACACAGACCTGATACAGCTTGGGGAAGCGATGAAGTTCGCCGGGCCGATTGCCAAGGGATTCGGCATGTCCTTCGAGGAGACCGCTGCCATTTTGGGGCTGTTTGGGAACGCCGGTATCCAGGCTTCGATGGCGGGTACCACCCTGAGGGGTGCGCTCGTGCGGCTGGATAAACGGTCGCAGGAACTCGGCCTGACGATATGGGATACCGCTGGTAAACTCATCCCGATGGCGGATATCCTGACCCAACTTGAGGAGCGGGGTGTTTCCACCAGTGAGATGATGGAACTGTTCGGTCTCCGCGCCGGTCCCGGTATGGTGGCCGTGCTGTCACAGGGCATCGACAGCCTCAAGGACTTCACCAGAGAACTGGAGAACGCCGGGGGCACAGCCCAGAGAATCGCTGAAGTCCAGATGGAAGGACTGCATGGTACGATCATCCGGCTCAAGAGCGCCTTCGAAGGACTACAACTCGCTGTTGCGGAGGAGATCACCCCAGGATTCGAGGGGTTGACAGAGAAACTGACTGACGCGTTCCGGGCATTTGCGGATTTGCCTAAGCCGATCAGGGCAACGGCCGTTGCCTTGGGTATCCTGGCGGCTGTTGTCGGCCCGCTCATTTGGATGTCGGGCACCCTAGTCGTAAACTTCACGGCACTCAAAGTGTCGTTCATCGGTGCGGCTATCAGTGGGGCGGCCGTCAATGCCGTACTATACACCATGCTCGGTCTGAATGTGGGGCTGAATGTTGCTATCGGTATCCTAGTGGGTACTGTCCTGGCCCTGGTGGCCGGCCTATCTCTGATGTATTTCGGCCTCAAGGCTATTGCCGACATAGAAGAAGGCAATGCCACACGTGCCAAGGCATACGCCCGCTTGATGACTGAGCAGCACAAGGCCGTGATGGGGCTAAAGAACGAGTACCGCAAGGCCGCCAAGGAAGCTGAGTTCCTGGGCATGGCAATCACCGCCGCTCAGTGGAAGCACATTACTTTGACAGAGCTTGCCATCCAGGCTAGCGAGGAACACGCCAAGGCACTCGATGGGGTAGAGAACGAGTACGTCGATATCCTTGAACAGATCAAGAAACTGGGCGTTGCCTTGTCCGAGGAACAGGATGAGTACATCAAGGCGATGAAGGATTGGGAGGCTGGTGTCGGCATCTGGGGTGCCATAGCCGACGCCGAAGCCCGCTCTGCCCAAGAACTCGAAATGTATCTGCGGGTTATGAGGCAGGTACAGGACGCACTACGGGGCTTGAATCAGGAAGCAGGTATCTACTTCGTGGCTGGTGGCATTCGGGAACAGTTGATACAACGTGGTCTAATCCAGCGAGCGCCCGTCAGCGGGGGTGAGTTCAGCCCCTACGCCAACGGCGGCCCGATCCTTGGACCCACGGCCCTGACCAGCCTTCGTACCGGCCAGACATACGCCATAGCCGGCGAGGCCGGGCCTGAGCGGGTTGTACCGAGCGGCGGGGGAACTGAACACATGACGATTGAGGTGCTGGGAACGCCCATATTGGATATTCTGGGGGAGAAGCTGATCGCCAGGGCCAGGCTCAGGACAGGTATACAATTCTAAGGAGGACACCATGAACCGCATCACAGAAACAATCAGGAGACTCTTCACACAGGCTGGTGGGGGCATAGGCGGTGGCGCCATCGTTGCCCACACCACACTGACCGCCCGGTTGATCGTCGACGGCAAGGTCACCGACGTCCGGCGAGAGGTCAGGGACAAAGTCGTGACCGATGACTTCTGTGAGGACATCGTCGACAACCTGATCGCTGAGGGCGCACCATTCGGCGACTACAAGTACCACCATTCCGGTACGGGTGTCGGAGCGGAAGCGGCCGCAGATTCCGGTCTGGGTACGCCCGAGTTGGATGCCCGAACGGTTGGCACGCAGGCTGAGGACGGGACAAAGACCTACCAGAGCGTCGCCACTGAGACCTTCGATGGTGCTGCGGCCATCACCGAGCATGGTCTGTTCAACACTGCCGGCGCCGGTGGTCCCCCAGTGACAGGCGGTATCCTGATGGACAGGACGAAGTTCGCCGCTATCAATGTGGTCTCTGGAAATCAGATTGAGTGGACCTTCACGATAGGATTCACAAGCGGAGGCTAGCATGGCTGACCGGAAAGTTAGCGCCCTGAATGAACTGGCAGCCACACCCGCCGGCGACGATGAAGTCTATATCCGCGATGTCTCCGAGGCGGCGGCCAATGAATCCAAACGTATCACCGTAGCCAACCTGTTGGCTGGTGCTGGCGCTACTAAAGAGTTCTTTGTGCCGGTTACCTTCGGTCAGACCGGTATAACCAACGAGGGTGACTACCCCATCGCCTTTCTCGGTACTGCTAATTTCCTCGCCAATATGGCTTTCCACGTACCTGCCGATTTCAGTTCCATCACTGACGCCGTGGTGATTGTTAGACCCCTCACTACTCAGGGAGCGAATGACTGGGACATAGACTCTGATTATGGGGCTGCCGGGGAGGCTTATAACGCCAACAGCGAGTCAGATGCAGGCACAACCTACAGTACTACGGCTAATCAACTTTTTGAGGTTGATGTATCTGGTATCCTCAGTGCCCTTGCAGCGGATGATTACGTAGGAATCGAGATAACGCTGCGAGATAGTGGCCATGACCTGCATGTGATTGGACTGAGATTCAAGTACGCCTAGAGGAAGCATGATTGAGATAAGGTACAACAAGACGACAAAGGAACTGACAGGTTGGTGGGCTACCAGGCATGGTAACCACGATGCCAAGCTACGGAACCGACCCGATGAGAAGATGGCCTTGCTGAATATTTCCATCCCCGATAAGCCCTCAGGGGCGTGGCTCTTTGACAGGGGCAAACTGATAGATAAGCCCGCCTACGTTGAACCCGAACCACCGCGAGACCTTGAAGCCGAGATAGACCAACTCAGGGCACAAATAGCTGGGTTGATGTAGCTGATGACGACGAGGGTAGAACTCGAAGTCGGTACTGATGTTCTCC
>SDBS01005124.1_pt1 | contig 12824 bp, 9 predicted proteins | sample 2277091 | NCBI WGS metagenome assembly SDBS01 (sample SAMN10404972, study PRJNA504765) | marine sediment metagenome | isolation source: marine sediment core GS10_PC15, 163 cmbsf | place: Arctic Ocean: Southern Knipovich Ridge | collected 2010 | reverse complement strand
TGTTCCAAAATTCTCCAAACAACTCATCCATTTTGTTATCATCACTTAAATGGCAATTCCAAATTAACTCATCGTTAGTTTTAATTCCATTTTGATAATCATTAGCAAGTACATTTGATGAAAATCCTGACATAAAAAGAAATAAGAGCATTATACTAGTATATATATCTCTTTTTTTAACAATCATCAGAGTTTTACCTCATCAGTTTTTAGTCTTTTAACCAGAAAATACCTCGTTAGGCTATAAAATAACACAAATAGAAAAAAGGTACCTACAAAATTGAAGGGAAACAAGGGATAAGTCAAAAACCATACACCTACAAAAATAATATCGAAAAAATTGAAGAAAAAGAAACTTGGTTTGATGTAATCTAGCAATTTCGCTCTTCTTGGAAGATTAAAGATTGTTATAATCAACAAGGGAGTTAGATTTAACAGGTGGTGGTCCCAACTATCAAAATACGTGAGGAGCATGATTATCATTCCAATAGTATAACCATATAAAATATAATTAGTATCCCGCCTTCTCAATATGTAAGAAAAAAATCCTATTCCCCCAACGAATCCAACTAAGACTATCAACACGATTAACTGATTGAATGGTATATTGAAGAAATAACAGAAATTCGTCACTATCTTTGTCAAGCTGAAAGAAAAATTTAATGCAAGAGGATTGCTTCCCGTAAAGTTAGTGGAGAGAAAATCACTCCACAGCTTAGGGTAAATTGCGAAAAGTACAAAGTTCAATAAGACGGGTATTAAAACTCCAACCAATCTTACTACACTAGTTGAAAAGTCGATTTTCAACTTTTTAGTACTCATATCAAAATGTATTACTAATAAGAACGGAATTAGAAAGAAAGAGGTTGGCTTAATTATAATACTGAGTCCTAATATGACGCTTCCAAAGAGTTGCCATTTTATTTTTTTGTAGAACAGAAAAATCAATAACGAAGCTAAGATTGAAAATGTAATGAATAAATTAATTTGTCCATAAACATAATTAAGGATATGTGGTACTCCCATTAAATATAAACTAATGTATAGAATTATCCGTTTATCGTTAGTTTCGTGATCTTGACCTCGAATTGCTTTTATGATTTTATACATCATCAAAGAAATCAGAATGTTCAAGATAAAATTGAGAACATTAAAAGCAATAAAGGCTAGACCAAAATCCAAAAAAGAAAACGGAATAAAAATTAATGCAGATAAAGGAAGATACCTGAAATCCCAAAGATAATTTGCTTGATTATATAGATTTTCAATATCTGTGAGAAAAATCCTCCCTGATTCATAAAAGATTACGAAATCATTTTTTTGGTATAAAAATAAGAAAAATAAAATTATAGATAAAAGAACGTAAAATATTTGAACTATAATAGCATATCGGAAGATCCTCTCATTCCAGAATTCTTTCAATTTATTAAATACTCGATTGAATAAAACTTTCAATGTCATTCAATATTTGTATAACTCTTATATTATAAGATTTAGAATTTGTCCATAACAATTAAATTTTTTAAATTCGAAAAAATAACTAACTATATATCATTTCTTAATGAATAAAATAGGTTTCTAAAGAATGAAATTATTAAGCACTCCAGAAGAAAGGTTTGAAAACCTTCCCGATTTTACGTTTGACCCACATTTTGTAAAAGTTGATGGAATCAATATCCATTATTTAGACGAAGGTAACAAACAAGCAGAAGTCATTTTACTTATGCATGGTGAACCATCGTGGAGTTTTTTGTATAGACATATGATTCCTATTCTGATTAAAGCAGGATTTAGAATTGTAGCCCCCGATTTAGTAGGATTTGGCCGTTCAGACAAACCAACAGAACAAAACGACCACACGTACCTTAATCACGTAGAATGGATGACAAAATGGCTACAATTACTCGATCTTAAAAATATTACCTTGTTTTGTCAAGATTGGGGGTCGTTAATAGGTTTAAGACTTGCGATTGAAAATCAGGATCGATTTAATAGAATTGTTTTATCAAATGGGGGGTTACCAACTGGTGAACAACGGATGTCTGAGGCTTTTACTAATTGGCGGGAGTTTTCTAGAAATTCACCCTCTTTTGACATCAAATTTATTATACAGGGTGGAACCTCAACTAAATTAAATAAAGAGATTTTAAAAGGATATGACGCGCCTTTTCCTGACGATTTTTTTAAAGCTGGCGCCCGTATCATGCCTTCATTAGTTCCTATTAGTAAAGATGATCCAGAACACATAACCAATAAAAAAGCTATTGAACAGTTTGGAAAATGGGAAAAACCATTTTTAACAGCGTTTTCTGATGGGGATCCAGTTACAAGAGGAGGGGATAAATTTTGGCAAGAAAACGTACCAGGCGCACAAGGTCAAAAACACACTACAATAAAAAATGCAGGACATTTTGTTCAAGAGGATAAAGGTCCTGAACTTGCTTATCTTATTATAGAATTCATCAAAAATAATCCATAATCTCTTTATACAATAAAATTTCAATTTTTTACGATAATTCATTTCGCTTTAGTACAATTCAAAATTAGAGAAGTATGACAAATTGTTATAAGCCAAACAATCTAAATATTTTATTGTTCCTCTAATTGGTTAAAAATATATTTGAATAAAATGAATGGAGTAATAGATTTAAATGGAAGTAGAACAGGTTTATTTGAAAATCGGTAACACAAAATTAATAAGCTTCAAGAAACTAAAAGATGGCAGGATTATAGGCACGGGTATTTTAAATCCTTTTATTGATAAATTACGGTTATTCACAATGCTCTATTTACAGTCAAAACTCTATAGGAATTATAACAATCTTGCAAGATATAAAGGGATGATGGTTACAAACACTTTTGCACCTCCCGTTGGGAGTCGGGCTCAGTTACGTGCTCTTAAAGGAATGATTAAAACTCAATTACTCGGAAAACCTTCTCCGATTGCAATGACTTTTGCTGTAACTTATGATTGTATGTGCAAATGTGTTCATTGTAGTGCTGGAAAGCATTATAGAGAAGGCATACAAGAGCTCACCACCGAGGAAGCTAAAAATCTTATCGATCAAGCCCAAAAACTAGGCATAGCTATAATTGCTTTCACTGGAGGAGAACCCTTAATACGGGAGGACCTTTTCGAGTTAATCTCTTATGTCAATAAGAAAAAAACAATGTCCATTATGTTTACCAATGGATTATTACTCACAGACGAAAATGTGGATAAATTAGTTGATGCAGGACTTTATTCAATTTTTGTAAGCATTGACAGTCCCATTCCAGAGGAACATAATAATCTTAGAGGAATGCCAGGACTTTTTGAAAAAGCTATTAAAGGAATACAGAATTTAAAATCGAAGGGTGTATTAGTAGGTCTTTCTTCCTATGCGACTCGTTCAGCTACCGAAAAAGGAATGTATAAAAAAATACACGAACTAGGGAAAGAATTAGGTGTTCATAATATAATTCTTTTTGATGGTGTACCTACAGGGAATATGTTAAAAGACACCAGTGAGCTATTAACGCAAGCGTTACACGAAGAGATTCACACTTATTCTTCTCAAATCTTTAAACATAAAATTATTCCTCCGCTTTCCTCTCAAGCATGGCAGAATTCTGTAGAAGGTGTTATGTCCGGAATTGGTTGCCTAGCTGCGAATATCCAATGCTATGCCTCGGCTTATGGAGATATTGCTCCCTGTGATTTTACTCCAATTTCTTTTGGTAATATTCGTGAGCAATCTTTAAAGAAAATTTGGAAATCCATGATCTATCATCCTGCATACGATCATAGAAGTCCTTTCTGTAGAATGCAGAATCCTCAATTCCGTCGGTCCTATATAGATCCGATCCCTGAAGACGCTAAACTCCCCTATCCGATAGAAAAGCTTCCCCGGGTAGATTATCGGCCTTGGACCAATTAACACTGTATGTAATGAAATCATTATTTTTTTTAATCATTAATTCAGAAAAAAGATAAATTACTGAATAAATTCAATTTCATAAATCATATATGAAGAGATATTAGAAAAATTTTAAATCAAAAAATGGGTATCTTATCCTATAAATTGTATATTAGTTGATTTAAAATAGAATCAATAAATCCTAATATTAAATATCATATTTTAATTAATTGTAAAGTAATCAATACAAATTTATATCACATAATAGAATTGATAGTTAAAGAATAGAATTAATTAATTCAAAAAAGAGTAAATTAAAATGTCATAATGGGGGTTTATTATAATACAAGAATCAAAAGAAATACTAAAAGAAGAAAGAGATTATATTATAAAAAGAGAAAGGAAGGAAATCTATTTTGAGGATACAAATGAGATAGATGTTAAAACTACTTATATAATTGATTTTATTAAAGAATTAAGCCATAAAAATGAATATATTTTAGAAACACCATATAACTATTTTAGAATTCCTGAAGAATTTAGTGATAAAGCTCTTATCTTTAAATTGAATAATGATAATCCTGAGCTTATTGTAGAAAAAATAATTTGGTACTATATCTTCGAAGAAGTTTATGGTAATGACAATAATGAATGGGCAACTTATAGAAATAAACTAAAACAGTATTTATTCGAATCAAATCTTGAAGAAGAATTAAAAAATTTCCCTGAAAAGCCAAAAATCACTGAAGATTTCATCGCAAACATAGAAAAATTAAATATCAAAGACTATATTGAGAGAGAGAATAAATTTTTAGAAATATTAGAATATCCATATCGAAAAGATATTGTCAAATATCATCATAACTCAGAAATACTAGATAAAAGTTTTATCTATTCATTATTATGTTTATTCTCTTTTTGGATCTTTGTAACCTGGTTTTTTTATCCGGTGCTCTTCTTGTTTAACATTTCTATGTTGATTCTATTTTTTTTTTTTCTTATAATTTCTTTATATCAGAGAAAAAATACAATTAGATCTAATTATAAGGATAAATTAATGAAAATTAATGATTTAAAGAAAAAATTCGAGAATTCAATCAAATTTTTTTTAATGTATGAGAAATATCAATCTAAAGAAGTGAGTAATATGAAGATAAACAATATCAGATTGTATTTAGATTCTCATTCAGAGAAATTATTTACATTTATTGAAAATCTTATAAAATTAGATGTATATAAAACAATTCAAGATTATAAAACCTTTAATCCTATAAAATTCGAAGTTTTTATCGAAAACAAAAGAGTTTACCCTATTCCAACTGAATATGAGGGCTTTTTCCATAAAACTAAAATTCCATTCATCATTAAAGATAATAACTGGAAAAGGTTATTTTCTCTCGAAGTAAAAACTAGGGAGATAATCCAAAAGAAAAGAAAATTAAATAATATAAAAGTAAGAGAATATCGAATAAAAAAGAAGTATTCTTATTTAGCTAATATTTCTTTTATTCTTGCTATTCTTATTTTTTTCGTGATACCCCCTTCTTACAATTTATTAAATATTTTATTATTATTCATATTAATCCTAATTTTTTTATCATTAACCCCTAAAAATTATTTTTATGATTCACAGTTACAGAATTTTTCTGAAGAAAGTCAATTGTATAAGAGATTTTTTGGATTTTTTTTAAATTCAATGCATAAGATTTATACTATTCCTATTAAACTCCGCCCAGATTGTTCATATTATTTTATAGCTCATGCTCCTAGATTTCATAGAATTAAAATATCTCACGAATTAAAAGATTTAATGATGAAAAAACTAAATCTTAAAATACCCGAAAATCTGTCAAACACTATTGAATCCTTCAATATCCCAAGAAAAATGAATATGAAAGGATATGATTTAGAAATAGATATTGAAATACCTTTAAATCAAAGGTTATTTACATGGATTAGTGGAATTATTATTATGTTTGGTATAATGATTTTTTCAGGCATATTTTATTTGTGTCTATATTTTCTTCATCCAGAATTATTAAGCAATGAATTTCAAGATTTTATTAACATTAGAATCATATTAACCTTTTTGACTTTATTAATTGGTTTTTTTGGGAGTGATTTTCTTGGTAATTTGACTAAAGATCTTAATAAAGTAGGAGTTCTATTGATTTCATTATCATTTATCGTTGGAATTTTATATTCAGTACCCATATTTTTATATTTATTAAAATTGATTATATGAAATAGTTATTATCATAAGGTTCAAAAAATTTTTTAAAATTAAAAATTGCTTCTTACTTATATTCATTAAAACCTTGAAAAATAAAGTTTTTTTAATTAAACTGAGAAGCTAGATTTGATATAATATGCGTTTTTGATAATTTAATTATGATAACATCATTTCAGGTGAGAATCACACAAAGCTTAGAGCTGTTAAGATATATGAAAATGTAATAAATTTATTAACTTGCTTAATTTAAAAAAGGATTAAATAACAGGAATTTTAGCAATATTATCAATTTGGTAGAATATAAATTGTTAAATAATAATTTTCCTTAGTTCCTATGGAAATTCTTAACTTTATATTTCAGTTTATTTAAGTGTAAATATTTATTTAAAATCTAATAATTTATCCACAATTAGGTAGAATTAGTATATAAGTTTAGAAAATTAGAAAATCTGCTGACCTCTTATAAATTTTAAATATCCAATTATTAATAAATATATTAATAATAATTCAATGCTAATTTTTATATGAAATAATGACATAAATGTTCAATTTTGAATTATTTAATATTCCTTAAGATAATCATGACTGAAAAGTTTAAAAGCGGAGCAGGGATTCAAGAAGGTTTTGAATTTCAGTATTGGTATGGAGTAAAATTGATAATTGACTGGAAAATTTCACCCCCAAAAGATCTCAATGACCCACCATGGTTGAAAGAAGAAATTGGTAGAAATGAGTATGGAATCTTTGATGATATTCTTATGTATAAAAATTCTTACTATTTTTTCTATCAAGTAAAGAAAGCTTTTAGTAATATAGGTGGACTGATTAGTGAAAATGATCTATTAGATGATGATTCGAAACTTTCCATTTTAGAAATGCATTCATCTTACAAGAAAATTAAGAAAAAATATCCCAATGAAAATTTCTATCTGATAAATATATCGAATAAAGCAATTTCAGGAATCCTGAGAGAAATTATTGTTCCTAATGAAAACCGATTAGAAGACTCATTCATTAAAAATAGTGTTAGAAAGGCTGAAAAAATTAAATTGAGAGAAGCTATCAATGAAAAATGTGGTAAAAATGATATTGTTGATTTTTTAAAGAAACTTCGATTTGTATATTTTGAAAATCCTAAATTTGAGGTAAACCATGAACCAATTCTCCCAGCCAATATAACTCAATATATTTACAATTGGGTAAAGAAAATTGCACAAAAGGAAATTAAAAATTCAGAAAATAAAATTTCCTATGGAGATTTTAAATTTTTATTAAATATTGATGAATTAGAAATACCTTTAAGAGTAGGTTTCTATTCGAAATCTGAATTTCCTTCAGATATTTTATATGATTACTCAATCGACTTCTATTCTCAGATAGTAGGACCTTTGAATGAAATAGATTGGAATAAATTTAGAGAACAAATTGAAAATTTGCGTAAAAAAATTATTACAGAGAACCAAAATCGTTTAATTAGAATAGAAGCATTATCTCATCTTACATTAGGATACATAATTGGATTTGTTTTTAGGTCTACAACTGGCTTTAAATTGCAAGTTCTTCAACGATTTAAAGATCTGGAAGAGAACTGGGGATATGAATCTACCATTAATGATAAGAACATAGAAAATATTGAAATTAATACAATTTTATCAAATAATAACTCTAATAACTTAATATTATGTCTGGAATTTACTAATAAACCAGTAAAACACCTTGCGAAAGAATATTTGACTAAAAATAATATAGATTATAAGGAAATTACGGAAATAATAAAAACAGATCCAATTTATGCTAATCAAGTTAGTAAGATCATATTTAATATTAATTCTTTAATAACAAAAGTTAAAGGAATAGAAACCATTCATTTATTTGGTGCGATACCATTAGCATTAGCAATATTACTAGGGTATAACTTTAATGCTATGCCAACAATTCAATTGTATGAATTTGATATGATTGAGAGAAATTATATGCCAAGTTATAAATTAAAACAAAAAAGAAGTAAGTGATAATATATGGCAAAGACAGTAAGTCAAGCGTTTGATGAATTTAAACAAAATTTAGAACCATTAAGATTTGAAATTGAGAAAATTATTAGAAGACATACTTATATTAGAGAAAAATTTAGTAATAAAATAAAAAATGATGGAAGAAAACATTCATTTTTATCTGGTTCATATTCCCGCAATACTCTAATAAGACCTATTAGTGATGTCGATATAGTAATCCTATTTGATATTGAACAATATTGGGACAAATTCAAAAATAACCCAAGTGAATTACTTTACTTTACAGGAAAAAAAATAAAAGAAACCTATCCAGATAAGGAAGTAATTGTACAATCTCATTCTATTGGAATTATATTTAAGGATCTTCCAAATGTAGATATAATCCCGGGTTTTATAAAGGATTATGAAAAAGAAATTTATTTAATCCCAAATTATGATTTAAATAATTTCATTGAAACATCCCCATCAAAACATAAAGATATTATATCAAATCATAACCAAAAATTGGGGACTAAATTCATTCACATTATAAAAATGATGAAATGTTGGAGGAACAAACTACGAGAAGAAAGCCCTAGAAAATATGGTTTTGAATTAAAGTTCAAATCTTTTCACCTCGAAGTATTTCTAAAAAATCTACTAAAAAGGACAACTTCCAATTATGCTAAAGATATTTATCAAGTGTTTAGCAAAGCTACTGAAACTATGGATTATGATTGTATTGATCCTGCAGGATTAAGTGGAAAATTAGACGGTTATTTATTACAGAATCAAATACTAAAATTCAAAGAAATTTTTAATGAAACTAGCCAGAAAATTAAGATTTTACTCAAATTAGAAATGGAGGGTAAAGATCAAGAAGCTATTAAAGGATGGAGAGAAATTTTTGGACATCCATTTCCAAAACCAATAATTACTCAAAAAGATACTTATAAAAAAAATCTAACAACAAAATTTCCACCAGAAGGAAAGAAATACACTTTTGGTGAATAAAAAATGCTCCTTCAATGGTATAAAACTGATATAAATTTATTCCATAAAGAACTAAACATTATCAAGAAAAAAATCATAGATTATTTACCACTTGGAACTAAAGATAATGAAGATTTAAGTATATTTGGTAGAATAGATGTCGATGGAATAAGGGAAAACATTTTAATCTCTTACCCTAGGATTTATCCTTATTCTCCACCAAAAGTTTGGTTATTCGAATCTAACAGTTTCAAAAACATAAAAGACTTTCAAAAACATTTTCATCAAAATTATGACGAATCTTTATGTTTATTTACTTCTGATTGGGGCGAGGGAAGCTGGCATTTTAATATGGACACTTATGATGTTCTTGATAAATTAAAAGTAACAATAAGGAAAGCCAGAAATAAAGAACATACTGATGATCATACTTCAATTATCAATCCAGTCCCCGGTAAAATTAAACATGATTTCGAGATTTATATACCCGCTGAAATTCTTGATTATATCATAAAACAGCAAAAAAAAACAGATATCCTTGAATTATGTGAGTTTTTAAAAAATAATCAAGGTAGAATTTTAAAATATCCACCAAGACATAATGTAATGGAGAAAATTTTTGATGAAAATTCTTGGTCATATCTTAAACCATTTAAAAATCCATTAAAAGGGCGGTATGTGAAATTACCTTTTAATTTAAATGATTTTCGTAAAAACCTAGGAAAAAATAATAATCTAATTACTTTTTTAAAAGATTATGGTTTCTCTGATGTGGAAGAAGGATTAGCATTAGATTTTATTTTTTTAATTTTTAAAAATTCAAAAGTTCCTAACAGTCGAGTTAATAATCCATTAGAGTTTGAAAATATGATCTCTTATGTTTATTTTCTGAAAAATAGTGATTTAACAAATATTTATAAAATCCCGATGAATAAAGTATTCTCAGTTCGGTTTCCGGATGATATATTTCAAAGAACTAATGCAATCTTTGATAATTTAGTAGAGGAGATAAGAAACAAAACCATCTTGATTTTGGGCTTAGGGACTCTTGGTTCATATGTCGCTCTAGAAATGGTAAAAACAGGAATTAAAAACCTTATTTTATATGATTTTGATATATTTGCACCGATAAACATATGCAGGCATATTGGAGATATTAAAGACATAGGAAGGTATAAGGTGGATATTGTTGAAGATAAAATAAAATTAAAAAATCCAGAAGCAATTGTGAAAAAAAGGGCTTGCAATCCTTTTGAAAGAGATGAATATCTATTGGAGTTTATTGAAGATTTAAAAAAAACCGATATAGTTATTGACACAACAGCAAGTTATCAAATGAATATGCAATTAAATAGAATTTCGATTGAATTTGAGAAAACAGTGATTTTTGCATGGTGTGGTCCCAATGCAAAATCTGGAAGAGTTTTTAGGGTCATTCCAAGAAAAACTCCTTGTTATTATTGTATCAACCTTCAGTTGGAGAAAGAATCTGAAAAATTTGTTAGGATAAAAAAAGATAGTATTGAATCTAAAACACCCCAATTTATAGGTTATCGTCAACCAGGAATTCCAGGGATAAGTATTGATATAAATTTTGTAAGTTTACTAACATCAAAGTTAACAATCCAAACACTTTTAAATGATGAGGTGTCTTATCAAAATGCATTTTCAGATCATTACTTTTGGCAAAATGAACCCAGTGATTTAGATCTTTATGCTGAAATAAAATTAATTCCCCAAGCAGAATTTAGAATCATTAGTAGATGTCCTATTTGTAAACCAAGAAAGAAGAAAATGTTTAATCAAACAAAAAGAAAAGAAATTGATGAGATATTGAAGAAGGGAGAAAGAAATTATAAGAAAATAGATTTAAAATGAAGAGTAACTATCTCATAGAAATTTCTGAAGATTTGGTAAACTTAATGTTGGAATTTTCAAATAAAACATTAGATGAAGTGTGTGGAATTCTGATTGGGAAGGAAAAAACCCCTAAACATATCATAATAACTAATATTCTTCCTGATAAAAATGCTTTAGATGCATCCAAATTTGCAGTAACGAGAAATACAAAAAGCTTATATCCAGAAGTTAAAGATATAGTTGAGAAATCTCTTATAAGTAATGTTGATTTTATAGGTGACTGGCATTCACATCCCAGTGGTTCGCTAATGTATAGTTCTATAGATTATTATTCTATGAATACTATGCTAAAAGATCCTGATTATTGCTTCTTAAATTCAATTGTCTTGATAATTGTATGTCCTCCAAATAAAATCAGTGGCTATCTATTCCCAAGAGATAAAATAAAACCAATAAAAATGAAAATTCTAAAAAATACTAAAAGAAATTCTATGAATTCTGAAATAATTGAGAGAAGTAGAGTATTTAAAAATACAGAAGATTAAAATGGTAGAAGAATCAATAAAAGAAGATATTTTAAATTTTTGGAAAGATTTAATTAAATTTAATGTACAACCACTTACTCATGCTCACATTGTTCACAAGAAAGGTATACCGCCCACTTATATTGGTCCAATTGATTTTAGAATTCCAGAAAAGTATTCTTATAGAGAATTCCATGCATTCAGTATGAATATAAGTAGAATTATGCATTTATATCAAGAATTATTTAGGGATCCTCTTATTGATTTTAGACTAAAAATTAGTGTTTCTTCACCTTACGAAAACACTTTAATCGCGCTAAAAGATTGCGTATTTGCTGAAAGTATAATTATCTTATTAATATCAACAATAGAAGTGTTTCTTGAAGATACTTTTCGAAAAATCGCAAGCGTTCTAAGAATTAATACCTTAGATATCCGACTATTAGAACAATTTCTAAAACTTTTTCATATTGATTTTAAATTAAAATGTGTTAAAAAGAAACAAATGAACATTAAATTATCTTCAATTCTTCCTTCAAATATGGATTTCCAGAGATCTAATAATAGCAAAATTGCTTATAAACTAGTGGGTGTTGATATCCCTGCTTTAGATAACTCACTTTGGGAATATATATTTGCTAGTAGAAATCCGAATAGCATCTTATCAAGAAGAAACTCTATAATACATGCTCTAACAAGAACTGTTGAACGCTTAAAATTTTCAAAAGAAGATGTTAAAGAGGATATAGAAAAGGCTTGTAACTTTATCTTTAATATTGAGAAAGAAATAGTGGGATTATATTCAGATAGAATACCACCTGAAATTTATTATTTCTCATAATATCTACTCTTTCAATGATTATTTTTCCTGAGTAGCTAAGAGTACGCCACTGGTTTCAAGTTAACCAATATTATTCTAAAACTTTTTTAGGTGCTGGGACATCTAATGTTATTCCTTTCCACATCTTCTGGACATATTCGTCTTTTATTTCCAATTCTCTGCACTTTTTGTGAACATTTTTAATATATTCAAAGCATTCTCCATCCTTCCCGCTTGCCTTTCGTATCATGTCGCTTAATGTATTGAAATTAGTATTATTAATGTAGGTACTCATCTCAGGTCGATTTATAGATGTGAATACCATTTCTTTTTGCCCGTCTTCTAATTCAACTTCAATTTCGACTAACTGGAAACTATTTCCTTCTCTTCTTTTTAAATAGCCTTCAATCGCTTCCTTTTGTTTATAATTAAATTTAAATACAAGTCCAACGCATTCCGCCCCGTTTGACTTTTCAAGACCAAGAGTTGGGCAGGGATCATCTA
>SDBS01005122.1_pt1 | contig 12826 bp, 8 predicted proteins | sample 2277091 | NCBI WGS metagenome assembly SDBS01 (sample SAMN10404972, study PRJNA504765) | marine sediment metagenome | isolation source: marine sediment core GS10_PC15, 163 cmbsf | place: Arctic Ocean: Southern Knipovich Ridge | collected 2010 | reverse complement strand
TATCGCTCCCCTAACACCAGAATTACTTTTATTCCCAATAACAGAATTAAAAATATTTTTAGTGCCCTCAAAATTAATCCTCATAAAATTATCAAAAGAAAGGTCTGGTGAATTTTTATGCACTAATGCCGCACAATGAATTAAGTAATCAAAACTTAAATCTGAAAAAAACTGGCCCACTTTATCTTTATCAGTAATATCTAACTTTACATATTTAAACTGCCCGCTATCTTCTCGCCAAGATTCCATCCTATCAATTCCTATAACATAATAACCCTTGTCAATAAATCTTCTACTTAATTCAGAACCAATAATCCCGTTAATACCAGTTACTACAATTCTCTTCATTTAAACATTGCCTCAAACTTTTAATTATTTTTTTATATCATTCTTGCTTTACTAAAAATCTTTTTTCTAAAGTATCCACATAATTTTTCATTATTGCTTCTCTCATATAATTTTTAATTACAAAATCTCGTCCTTTTTTTGCCCTCCCCACATAAAAATCATATTTATCTTTTATTGTCTTAACTGCCCCTACTAAATCATCATCACATTCAGGTTTTATTTTTATGCCATTTCCCGATTTTTTTAAAATATCTGCCGCAATCCCATTTAAACCATAAATTATGGGCAATCCACTGCTTAAATATTCAAATATTTTAGAAGGAATTGTTCTTTTAAATATAATCAAATCTTTCAATTGTAGAAATAAAATATCTGATAATTGGTATATATTTTTTATTTTATATCTTGGTAATGCATTTAAAAATAATATCTTATTATCTAAATGCTTTTCCTTTACTAATCTCAAAAGTCGTCTTTTCTCCAATCCTTCACCAACCACTAAAAATAATATATTATCATCCTCAATCTTTTTAGCGGCTCCTATAATAATTTCTAAATTTTGAGAGATACCCACATTCCCCACATAACTAACAATTGTTTTATCTTTAGGGATATTATACTCTTCTCTAATAGCATTTTTCCTTTCGATAGTAACATTCTCTAAAACAAACTCTTTGTCTAAACCATTAGAAAATGTTACAATCTTATCCTCGCTAACACCTTTATCAATTATTTTTATCTTAAAAGCTTCTGAAACAACCACTATTAATTTTGCCTTCCTATATAAAACCTTTTCAATATATTTTAAGAAGTTTATTACGAGTTTGTTTCTAAATACTTTTAAATCAACTAAAGTATCCGGCCATAAATCTCTTACTTCAAAAACTAAATTGGTATGCTTGAAAAAGCAATATAGAAATGCTGTTACTGCACCGGTAATGGGGGGGGAAGTAACTATAACCATATCATATCTCTTTTGTTTTAAACGAAAAGAGCAAATTAAAGAATTAATCATAAAACTAATATAATTTAGCGGTCTTCTCCAAAAAATATCTTTATGTTTTCCTGTTTTAATTCTATAAATCTCTAAATTAAAATGCTTTTCAAATCTCTTAAAATTATTCTTACCTTTTATATTATATCTATTTGGTTCTCCCGTTATTATTGTAACTTCATGCCCTCTATCCAGTACAGCTTTCACTAAAGCCTGCATACGAGTAGCTTGAGCACCTATATCGGGAGGGTAGTGCTGAGTAAACAATAATATTTTCATTATTTCCTCATTCTAATAAATAAAATAAAGTTGACAGTGCTAATTTTAAATAACTATATTTCCTCAAAGTGAGACATCATTTTAATAATATCACTATCTTTTTTCTCAAATTCAATAACCAAGGTTGGCTGTTCCCTTTTTACACCGTACATTGGAGAATAAGGGGTTTTTATTATTCTGCTTTTAAACATATTTTTCGATGACAAGCATATCTTAACAATGCCAGAATTATCTTTATATACTATAATATTGCTTTCTTTCATTTTTTTAATTTCTAATTCTGGAGAAAAATGCCAATAAATTTTAGCCTGCCCTTTGCCTTTGCCTTTAATAACATCTATTACTCTAATCCAATTTAAATCTTTATCAGTAAATATATTTCGTTCATGTAAAATATTAAATCTCCTTAAATAACCATCATGAATTGCTGAAAAAAATAATTTTTCATCATCTTCTTTTGAATTCCATTTTATTACTTTTGCAGGAGCATGCCAACGGAAATTAGTAAATTGCTTCGTTTGATCTGAGCCATTGAACTCTAAGGTATTATGAGCCGCTGTACTTCTAAAATATTTACGATCTTGAGGCACATTATTATATCGGAATGTTCCGCTGTCTATGAGAATCGAAACGCCTCCCAATGACAATTCTATATGGAATAAATCAGCATGCGCATGCCATTTATGCGGGCCAAATTTTATAAGTAAATAATTATCATCCTCCGACCAACCGGTTCGATGGATAAAATAACCACCTTTAGGAAAAATAAAAGTTTTCTGTGGATTTATCTGAAATATGATATTTTTTAATTTATCTTTAATTTGGGGTAAAAAAAACTCAGCTAAAGGAGATATTATGTTATTTCCATTTAATAACTCTTCATTGTTAGCCATCAAACCGCTTAGATTAATAATGTCCAAATAATCATCAGATAAAGGAACATTATTTAAACGAACTGTGCATCCTAAATCATCATCGCCTATAGAAGGCCATTGATTGTTTGGCTTTCGGGTAGCTAAAAGGAATTCTGTACTTTTCTCTATATTCGCTACATTAATGTTTAAAAATATCTTTGCTAAAAGGGCAAATTCTAAGGAAAATTTATGATACCGAATTGATTGTTCAAAATTTACACCGTCTGAGTAGAATTGCCTTTCTATCTCTTTTTCTAATAATTTTTTTAATTCTTGAACATTTTTATTCTTAAAAAAATTTGATAATATAGTAAGGGCGGTTAATTTTCCTAAATTGTGATTATTTCTTATAGTTCCTTTTGAATAATAGATCATCTTCTTGAGATAAATAAAATGTTCATGAAGGTATTTTAACAGAGATTTTTCTTGAGTAATCTGATAAATAATAAATAAATTTATAGACCTTATTGCCACATCTAATCCTACTGACCAGGCAAGTCCATTGGGGTAATGATTTTTATCTAACCAACAAATTATTTTATTAATTACTTCACGCGTATTACTAATTTCTTTTGCTTTAATTATTGCCGGGAGCCACTGCCACCCCCGGGCAATTTCCCAAAAATTTTTGGGGTCAAAATTATCCCATGAAACTTTCCAAAAAGGTCTGTCCGCACTAGAAAGTTTTTGAAGTTCACTATAATGTATTATTTTATTAAAAACAACATATTTATCATCTAAAGTTAATTGATAATACTTATCACTTATAGACGGGTATCCAAAAACAAATATTTTATCAAAATAAGACTTATTTAAAGAATAATTTGTTTTCCTTAAAATTGATGAGTAAAGACCAATTTTACTAAAAAATTTATCTATTAACCTTACTGTAAAATCCGATAATGTAAACAATCAATATTTCCTTTTATTTTCAAGAATCATTTATTTGTTTTATATAGCCTTTATCGCCCACTCCTAAACAATAAACTTTAAATCCATTCTTTTTCCAAAGATTATGATCTACACAATACTTAGTATCAAAAAGGACTTTATTTCTCATTAATTTCCCAATTTCTGCCGGATGTAAAAAACGATATTCATCATGATTAACTAAAATGACTGCACAATCAACCCCCCTAAAAGCCTTTTTCAAAGATGACAGCTCATATTCAAATTCCCTCACATGAGGATCATAAATAGAATATTTTATTCCTACTTTTTTTAACCCTTCTATTACTTTCACAGCCGGACTTTCTCTCGTATCATCAATATTTCCTTTATAAGTAACTCCTAAAATAGCAATCTTGGGATTATCAATTTCGCTTACTATTTTCCTAATATGTGCTATTGTGTATTCTGGCATACTATCATTTATCTTTCTACTAAGAGTAATAATTTCAGTATCTACTGGATATTTTTCAATAATAAACCAAGGGTCTACGGCAATACAATGTCCACCTACTCCCGGACCAGGAGTATGAAGATTAACCCGAGGATGCAAATTTGCTAATCTGATAACTTCCCAAGCACTAATTCCCAGTTTTTCACAAATTTTAGCCAGCTCGTTCACCAAAGCAATATTGACATCTCGATAAGTATTTTCCATCAATTTCACCATTTCAGCAGTAGTAGAATCAGTAAGGTAAATATTGCCTTCTATAAATATCTTATAAAATTGTGCTGCTTTCTCAGCAGATTTTTTATCTATCCCTCCAATTACTCTATCATTTTGAATAAGTTCTTTAAGAGTATATCCTGGTAAAACTCGTTCAGGACAATGAGCTAAATAATAATCTTTACCAGCTTTAAGATTAAATGATTTAAATATTGGCTCTAATACATCTCTACAAGTTCCTGGAGGTGAAGTAGATTCTAAGATTACCAAATTTCCTTTGCAAATTAAGGAAGCAATTTTTCTTACGGCTGATCTTATATAACCTAAATCAGCTTTTTTATCTTTACTAAAAGGAGTAGGAACTGCAATAATAAAAATATCTGATGGTTCGGGTTCAGTTGCCACTTTTAGTTTGCCAGATTTTATAGCTGCTTGTACTAAGGTATGGAGACCTGGTTCTTCAATATGTATACCCCCACTATTAATAATCTTTACTATCTCTGAATTAATATCTACCCCTAATACTTCAAAACCATGAGTTGCCAACATACTAGCAGTGGGAAGACCAATATAACCCAAACCCATTACACATATCTTTTTCATTTTTTTACCTCGTCCTATTCTAAAATTATAGAAATTATATTAATTTTAATTAAGTATTTAACTTTTTTTCTATATCAAAACTCACCCTGGTAACCTCAAATATTTCTTCTGCCGGAATAGGTGACTCACCTCCGCTTTTAATAGATTTAAAAAATCTTTTAATCTCCTCAGGATGTCCTTTGTCCTGCCTTAAAAGTCTCATTGCCTTAAATCCTGGCCATCCATATCCCTTAAGCACCCGGAAATTATCTAAAGCCAATATTCTCCCCCCACAAAAAACCTCTACCCGCTCTTTAGGAAAAGATTTATGTCCATTGGCTAAATAATGCACTGTTCCAAAAGAACCATCAGCAAAAGTCATAGTGAAAGTCATTTTATCGCTCTTCGGTTCAACCTTAGAGTAATTTCCTATTACAGTAGATTTCACCCCAGTAATAGGATACCCAACTAAAAAACGCATCAAATCGATAAAATGACAACCTTCTCCGATTATCCTTCCTCCTCCCACTTCAGGATCTTGAGTCCAGTGGTCTACAGGAATTTGCCCGGCGTTAACTGTTATAATAAAAGATTTGGGTTCCTTTACGGTGTCCAATAAACTTTTCATTTTTTGAATATGGGGGGCAAAACGACGATTAAAGCCCACCATTAAAGTTGGACTATTCTGTTTTCTCGAATCATTATAAACATCTATTACCTTTTCTAATTCTTTTAAAGTAATAACCAAAGGTTTCTCCACAAATACATTTTTACCAGCTTCTAATGCTTGACAAACAAATTGAGCGTGACTATTATGTCGTGTAGTTATAAACACTACATTTATTTCTGGGTCATTAAATATTTTATCTACATCAGTAATACTCTGTTCAAAACCATATTTTTTCCCTAAATGTGTCCCACTTACTCCCCCACTGGAGGCAATTCTCTTTAATCTGACACCTGTTTTCTTTAATGCAGGCAATAATATCTGATTAGTAAAATTCCCTGCACCAATCATTCCAATTACTGGCTCAGTTGGCTTTTTCTCCCCATTCTTGTTCTGAATAAGAATTATATTTCTACTAAACAAATCTTTTGATTCTTTCTCCTTCTTTAATGGATATTGAAGCACAATTCCCAAAGAAGATTCCTTGTTCAATATTAACTTATACGCCTCTTCAGCTTCCTCAAAAGGAAAACGATGTGAAATTAATGGTAAAATATTGAGCTTTTTGTCTTGCATCATTTGTAGTATAGCTTCAAAATTACGCTGTTCTGTCCACCTTACCAAGCCAAAGGGATAATCATGCCCTTTGATCTCATACTCCGTATCATATCTACCAGGACCATAGGAACATGATACCTGAAAGGTTAATTCTTTTTCGTAAAAATCTGCTCGCGAAAGCTCTAATCCCGTTACACCTACCAAAACAATTCGACCCCGCTTACGGCACATCTGTGCTGCTTGATGAACTGGTTCACTGCTTTTTGTAGAAGCAGCAATTATTACTCCATCTACTCCTTGCCCTTTTGAAAATGCCAACCCTCTGGAAATTGGGCCTTCATCTTTTGACAAATCAACTATCTCTGCACCAAATCTTCGAGCTAACTCTAATCTGCCTTTATCAAAATCAATAGCTAAAACCTGACATCCTTGAGCAATTAATATTTGCACCACTGTCTGCCCAATAAGACCCAAACCAATTACCACAAAATTTTCACCTAATGTAGGCCGCGCAAGTCTGACACCTTGAAGGGCAATGGAAGCCAAAACAGTAAAAGCAGCTTCTTCATCACCTACTCCTTCTGGAATCTTAGCACATAAATTTTTAGGCACACATACTACTTCAGAATGTGGTCCATTGGATATTACACTATCCCCAATATAAAAATTATCTACACCTTTCCCTACTTCTATAACAGTGCCCGCATTGCTATACCCTAAAGGTAACGGCTGGTCGAGTTTAGCCTGTACAGAACTTAAAGTAGATAATATCCCATCTGTCTTTAGCTTATCTAATACCTGTTTGACTTTACCCGGTTGTTGTTTTGCTTTAGATAAATAATTTGCTTTGCCAAATTCAACCAACATCCGTTCTGTACCGGCAGATATAACACTAAAAGAAGTCTTAATCAGTAAATGCCCAGGTTTTACAGTGGGGCATGGAATCTCTATAAGTTCTGTTTTCCCAGTTTTCAGATTTTGTAAAATTTGTTTCATAAATTTTTCCATCTATATATTTTATTAAATTTTAAGGCATGATGTGTATAAATTACCATGCTACTATAATAGTTATTTTTCTTTTATTTTTTACATTCATGCTTGATTCCTAAACTTAGGCAGTCAGCTACAGCGCCTAGTTATACATTTTATTATTGTGTTAACTGGATCCTTAAACAGCTACGATACCTCTTTGATGTCTACTGCCCTAAGTCCCTGCTCACCTCTTTCTTTAATAAACAACAACATATGCGACCTAAAAATAGTTCTTCCAAAATAGATAGACGTGCTGGTAAGACAAATAAATAGCGTAGGAGACGATAAGTTAACGTATTTGCTCGTTTACCATCAGACAAAATAGGTTTTTTCTTCCAATGCAAAATACTCCAACCTTTTGTTGCATAAATAATCCGACGAAATCTAGTTACTGTAATTCCGTTAAGCGAAGGCAATCTTTCCCATTTTGCTAGCTTAGGATTTTCCCTAACATACCAATAAGCTTCTTTTTCCCGTTCTTTTAATATTTCATAGTATGCCTCTGTAAGATTTTTCCCTGAAAAGAACCATTGCAATGCGGGCATCTTAGTTGCTAGACCTAGATGAGACTCTAGGGGTTGAAAAAACTGAGGAAATACAGCTAAGAACTTACCACCTGGTTTAAGTACTCGAAACACTTCTTGTATAACTTGCTCAATATTCTGGACATGTTCTAATACATCAAAACTTACAACAAAATCAAAATAATTGGGATCATATGGGAGATTTTCTGCGAAACCAGTATCAAAAGCGGCATTAACACCTTTACTTTTTGCAAACGATTTGCCAGCTTCAGCAAAAATAGGATTAATGTCAATGCCTCTGGCTTCATTAAAACCATATCGCTCTGTCCAATAAACAAGTCTACCACCAGTAAAACAGCCTAAGCTTAGTATGCTTTTCTTGTAAAATTCATTATAGGAAAATATATTAGGAAAATGTTTATCGAAAAAACAAATCTGCTTTTCATAATCATATGTAAACTGAGCTGACTGCAGCTTTATCCTGTTCTGCTCCTGTACGGATGATTGTGTATATCTATCCTGCCGAAAAATTTCCCAGAGGCCCAAATCATCTTCCTTTGGATAATTTGGGTAAATTTTCATTAAAGTTTTTGCTAATGACTTTGAAATATTGTGTAATATAAACATAAACTCCATCATTTTAATTTTATTTTTATTATTTATACTCTCTAGAATATTTTCAAACTCTTCTTTTTTATTTAAAATATTTTTTTATCTTAAATAATTTAAAAGACTATTTAATTAAGAAGTAATATTAAAAAATGAGGAAAAATATTTCTATAAGGTATACGAACTATTTCTACACCATCCTCATTAGTGTATTTTGACGGTTCAACATAACCTAGCTTATTAGGCTGAATATAAGTTTCAGTCGCGGCAACATATTTTCTTGATAGCTAATCCCCATCAATAAAGAAATTTGATAACATCAAATGAAGTGTTTTCATAAAGTTCCTACCTTTCATTTTATCTAAAATTCCTCTTCTCTATACCCAACAGCATGGCAAACTTTATTGCTAACTTTAATAATTTCTCACTGTTTTTATAATCTCTAAACGTTTTGTTTTCTCCATCCATTAATTTCAAGAACTCTTCTTTGTTCATGCCAAGTCTCTCAACAATATAGTCTAAATCCTGCATTGCAATTTTCTCATCATAAGGCTGCTGAGCGAGTTTTTCTAGAGCTTCTTCTCTGGTCATCTGTCCTGTTAGAATCAGACTAGAAAAATAGCACTTTCTTTTGTCGTATCCAAATTTCTTAGGCAGCCAATGCCCCTCGTAGAACCTTGTAAAGATATTTTCGTAATGCTTATTGGCATACTGCTGCCATCCAAATTTTTTCTCTAATTCAGCAATTGCTTCATCTTTATGATAAGGAATCATATTCAAGGGATGGATAACCCTCATACCCTTGAAGTATCTATAAAAAATCCTATATTTAAACATACCACACAATGGGAAGGTCTTTAATGGATGTCCTCCAAATTTTCTATGAATATCCCTAATCATTCTGATATCATTTAAATACGTCCATTCATAAGGTATTTTCACACCTTCTGTTGAGTAATTGGCCCCTGTTAAAACATATTTGATTCCGTGTTTAGCAGCATAGCTATACAATTCGGCAAATATTGCATGATCCTGAGGAATATCTTGGTAAGGAACTTGTGATTTGAAAAATGCTACCTGTAAGTCTTTCATTTCTTCCCAATCTATAACTATTTTTTCCAAATCAAGTTTAAGGAACTTTACCAGTTTGTCTACATTTTCATTTGCAACATTTAAATTCCATCCAGTATCTACAGAAAGCATTAACGGCTGCAATCCTAATTTATCTTTGGCGATATAAGCCAAATATGAACTATCTACACCACCACTAAAACCGATGAGGCAATCATATTTTTTGCCCTTACCATCTTGTTTGATTTTTTCTACAATAGAATGCAGTTCTTTTGCACCGACTTCGTCAGGATGCCATCTTGGCAATATACTGTTATAGTAGTTATCACAAAAATCACATCTCCCGTTTTCATCAAATTGAATCTCCGGGTCTGTTGTGTCCATCACACAGTTAGTACAAACTTGGTATGTTTTGATTTGTCGAGTAGACATCTTCAAATCTCCTTTCTTACGTATACTTTGCATTCCTTGTTTCACCTCTTTTTCGATGTAATGAGTGTTCCATTATTCTATCATAAAAGGATATTCTAGGCCATTCATTGTTTCAATTGGTTGCTTTATATTTGGATTGTTTTTTTATTCCCAATCCTGATTTTTTCATCTTTCTATCATCTCTTCGGCTAATTTTGGCGCGATTATGTAAAGGTCTCGTTATACAAAGTCGACGTTTACTTATGCTATGTATGTGCTATGAGCATCTCGACAGGCGGATGTTTTTCCACAGAATCTAGTGGTTTCAAGATGACATCCTCTAACGCCATGTTCGAGAGGTCCAAATCAAAACACACTTACCTTGGTCCAACACTCTCTTTCGAGATGACCGTTAACCTCCGCATATCGATCGCTTTCATACCACCGGACTTCAATCGCCAGGTGTAGTAGGTTACTCCGATATCCCAAGCTCCCCGCATATATCCCAAACCTGATCGAGTGCCTGAACAATCTGACTCTCTGCAAATCTCGACTTCCGCATTGTTGGCTTGTGTTATCCCTAAGTATACCCGGAGATCTCCAGTTATCAATGACTTAAGTATAAGGGAGCGTCGACACATAGACAGTAATTATGTTTTAATCATTATAAAACAAATCAGCAACAGTTTTTATTGTTTTTTCTTGATCAAACAAATTCAACGCCATTTGTGAGGGTTTATAAGGTTCTTTTGTTATGGAATATGCGCACTCAATGGCTTTATCTAACCATCCCTCATCCTTAAGGTCAATAATTAATAACCTTGATCTCATACACAAAGGTAGACTTCCGATCCATGGTGAATATGCTACTGCCACACAGCACCCACAAAATACCGCTTCATATACGCTTCTTGGTGATGAGTCACTTTTAGGTATAGATATCGCTAGTACTGCTGAAGAAAACAACTCATACATTTTATCCTTTGGAAGACGACCCAAATTTAAATCACTGGGATCTAGTTTTGATATAATCATTCGCTTATATTTATCTTCCCAAAAAGGATAAATGAATGATAACGAGGGCTTTAGTTTAGAGTTTGCACGTCCCGTGAGAATTTCATCTATACGGTAAAGTGGATACATTCCCCTGAATGAAACGACACCAGACCGCTCAATTTTGTTGTTTACTTTTGCCAGGATTGAGGAAACATCAACACCATTTTGTATAACAACTGCATCTTTACCACATAATCCCCGAATTCTATTTTGCAAATTTACAGAATCTACGATAACATGGTTTGCTGCTTTTAATGATTTACAGGCAAAATATTTATAAATTGATGATTTACCTGGCCGAACTAGCACCTCACTACCTTGTGGCGTCCCTAGGAATTTGATCCGAGCCAACCAACATAAAAACATATAATACATTGTATGAGCGTGAAAAATGGCGTTTGGATATTTTTTCTCAATTGATTTTATTTTCAATATTTGCAGCGGGGAAACAAGGAATTTTACAATATTCCTCCACAAATTCCCCATACTGGTTTGCTTCTTAAATAGTAGCCAATCGATATTATACAAACTAATTAGGTTATCATCTTCACGCACTATCTTTAGATGGCCTTCACTATCAATCAAGTCGGTTGCAAATATAACCTTTCTATGGTTGCAAACTTTCTTTATAGTTCTGTACCAATCCATAGCATGGTAATCACGTGCATTTCCAATTATTATTATTTCACCCATTACACCTACCTAACGATGCTCAACAATTTTGAATGATTAAAATTTAATTTTTCGCAGACTAAGTAATCGAACTATTGCGCAAATCCCGGAGAGGTCGCTCATGGTTATAGAAGTTGAAGTAATGATCGATTCCCTGTCGTCCTTCAGAGACGCATTGATAATCTTTGAGATAGATTTTTTCATGTTGAGTATGCCGTATGTGAGCAAGCAGAACAATTTCTTTGAAATGCTTCTTAAAAGCTAATAAGAAATTTATGAAATTCAAATTAGGTGAATATTTCTCTCCGTCATACCAAAACGGCCGAAAAGTAATTAGAACTAGTTTCATATAATTAATTCTCCAAGTTTCTTATTAAGTGACCAACGATAAATTAACTTGCAATTCCAACATGTTTTTCCTATCTATCTATCTATCTATCTATCTTTTATTAAAACCTTTTCCCCATCCATTTTGCCCATTAATTAACCTCCGTACATAAGTTTTCACATCCACTGCCGTGTATTTCATAAATCCCCATAAGTGCCCAAAAAATACAAGAGGTATAGGTTACGTTAAAATTACTCTGAAACAATGAAGAGACTATAAACAGAATAAAAATGCCGTACATCGCACCTACAATCGGAGCATCTCGATATCCTTTCCTATACAAATAGAAATCTCTTTTAAGCTTTTTATATATTAACCAGAGCAATAACATAAAAAGAAAAAAGGAAACTATACCAGAAATGCCAAGTATCGAAAGATATTGATTATGAGCTGCATATGGCCATTCAAAAGCAATGCCTGATAAGAGATTTTTATTGATTATTTCGAATATACTTAATTGTGCTTTGATTCTGCCCAATGTGCTACTATCTATAACTTGGGTTTTATTATTCAGATAGCTGTCTCCGTACCCAATAGTGTTCATTAATCGGGCAAAACTTGAATTTTGATAGAAAACACCGGGACATAGAATTATTACTGTCAATAAAATGACTGCCATCCATACAAAAAAACAACGAAATACTTTTTCCTTAGTTCTTTTATACAGAAAAAATGCAAAGAGAAAAATTAAAGCAATTAGACTATTCCTTGAATGATGAATAATCCCATAACCGAAAAGAATGATTGCAAGTATTATAAGTGCGTTTCTTTGAAGGGAATGTTTTACCTTATTAACAGTTTCATGAAAAAAAATAACAAGCGTTAAAAATAAAATAGGATAATAATCATATATTCCATACAGATAGACCCTTTCATTGTTAATTAGAAAAAAACCCGATGAATTAAAAATGATTTTTTCATGAAGCTGATAGTTAAAATAAAAGGAAACACAAAATTGTGATAGAAGTGAGAAAATAAGTATAATTTTTACAACATTAAATTTTATATGCTTTGAAAAGTTTAGCAAATAAAAGTAAGCAATAAAAGGCGTTATTACTTGGCCTAAAAGTAATATCCTGATCATTTTTATTTCTTTCAGTTGACCA
>SDBS01005121.1_pt1 | contig 12826 bp, 9 predicted proteins | sample 2277091 | NCBI WGS metagenome assembly SDBS01 (sample SAMN10404972, study PRJNA504765) | marine sediment metagenome | isolation source: marine sediment core GS10_PC15, 163 cmbsf | place: Arctic Ocean: Southern Knipovich Ridge | collected 2010 | reverse complement strand
CCGTTATGAAACTAAGATTAACGGTAATTATTGGTATTAGGGCAAATAGGATACCTACAGCGAGTAAAATTATTGCTATTGCTTTTACGTTTGACTTCATGGTATTTTCGCCATCAAAACGAACAATTATTTGTTCGTAGTTAATTACTAAGTTATTGGCTTTTATATACATTTCAGTAAATTAGGGAACGTGTCAGATTAATAGTTTAATCAATATTTTAATATTTTCGGTTGTGGACTCTCTCAAAATATCAAGAAAAAATTAAAAGAAAAAGAGAAAAAAATTTTAATTTGGTTAATAATCATTAGCGCTTTTTTAGTATTATTTGTTCCTTCTCATATAATACTTTTATTTCTAACTGATCTAAGTTTTTTAATGTCCAAGCTGCAATTAACCGAAGATTTAGTTTTAATCCAAAATAATGAATAGGTTTTAAAGTCATATCCAATACAATCGGTAAATTTGAGAAAATAATCTTAGATGTTTCACTATCAAAAATTATATCTGAATTTATTTTATCTAATTTTTCAATGTCGGGAGAATTCCAGGGTGATTCAATATGCCCAGATAATAAATTTTCATAGAAAGAATCGGCTAATTCGACCAAATCTAATATTTCTTGTGTCCAAATATTCCTTTTTGCAAAATTAGGTGATATTTTCTCACCTAAAGATATTATTTTATTCAATAATTGAATCTTATTTTCTGTTTTCTCATTTTGAAAATTAATAATTTCAAATAATTCTTCAACTCTAAATCTTAGTAGTAAACTTTTTTCATCTATTTTTTTTGTTTTATTGATTTTTTTAATCATTGTATTCATTTTTTTATTAACATCTTCTGGCAAAGCTTTTTTCCATTTTTGATAACCATAAAGTATTACAGCAATATAGTAGATTAAATTAGAAATTTTAGTTTTTAATAACTTAAAGATCTTCCCCCTAGCTAATATGAGATTATTGCTGTCAATATTCCTTCTTATAATGTTTAGAATTATTTTTTCATTGTTCCAAACTTTTTTATCTTTTAATGAAAATACAGTATCATATTGTACAAATCTTCTTAATCTAGACACAATTGACCTTATTGTTGATAAATATTCTCGAAGGAGAGTTAGTTCTTCAGCTTTCTCATGGTGTATTTTAATATCATATTCCTGTAAAATTTTAGCAAAACGAATTACTTCGAGGTCTTCATACCAAGACATTTCATACCGTCTTAACGCAATGTTAAAATGAGAAACATCAGTGTCGCATTGGGTTACGAAGGCAATTATGAAGTTACTGAATGAATTTTGAATTATTTTAATAGTTGAGTCAGTTATTAAATCCTCCTTAACAATATCGATAGAAGACGATAAATTTTCTATTTTCTCATAACCATCCCTACCATTTTTAAGAGAATTTAAAAAATTAGATCCATAGTCTTCTCCCCTCTTGAGGACATTATCGAGGGCAATTAAATATTTGTTTTCTGGAACGGTTATTTTATCCTTCGCAAAAAATATTGAGGGTATTATACTAGATGGAAATAAGCCATATTGGTTATGTAACTTATTGAAATATTCTTTACAATCATCTGAGACAGTCCATCCTAATTTGCCCTTGACTATTATTTTTTGTAGTAGATCAGTCTGCATTAGATGTATCAATTGTGGTTTTTCTTTATAAAAAAGCCTTTCTCCTTCAATTATAGGTTCTTCATTCCACATTTTATCCAAAATCGCGATAAATTGTTCAAATATTATCCTGTCATTTTTAGCTCTTTCTAAGAGTTGGTTGAACGATTTATTAATATTTACATGTTTTGCTTCAAGATCTTTTTGTATTGTTAGAATAGCTTGATCATCCGATTCAATTGTTATACTAATTTCTGTAAATTCTAATCTCCTAAATCTGTCAAGTAAAATCTTTATATAATCTCTAAAGGTGATGATTGGTGACCCATTTTGCTTTGCTATCTGCTTCAATCGGGATAGATACTCAATTCTAACTTGGTAAGGATTTTGTGGATCTTTTGCATAAGCAAATAACCTACTATTAATCATAGCTAATGCTGTGTCTGTATCAATTGATGCCATTTTATGGAAATTATCGACACTTCCAGAAATCGAGTGATCAGTTTTTATTTTCTCTATAATCTCGTTTATAGCTGAGAAGAAGAAAGATGTTTTAATACCACTACTATTGAAATTTTTTTTATAAATTTGTAACGCTTTAACAAAACCAATAACCTCCTCAATGTAATCTTTTCTACCTGAGTGTTTATATATATCCTCAATAAATATAAATAATTCCTTCTTTTTTCCTGAGAGGCTTTTAAGTATATTAATGCAATCTTCTTCTATATCCACCTCAGGAACCGAAAATTTAAATTCTTTAATATGAATCTCTCTAAGCTTAGTGTTCAATTTTAAAAAAAACTTTCTCCTGATTTCATCCAAACTAGATCTAGCCTCTAGGGATATAAATATCACAATAGTTTCATGATGATAAATTGTAACTAATCTGTCAATATATTGAAAAAGAGTTGTTTTGCCAGAACCGAATGGACCGTAAACTCCAATAGTTTTATTAATTAAATCTTTATTATCCTCTGAAATTAAAATAGTTTTGAATTCCTCAATTGTTGCTGTTGGGTAAATTATTTTTTCAAAAAATTCTTTATCAATATTTTCAAATCCATCATTTGAAGGAAATGGATCTGATAATAAATCCAGTTTTTTATACCACTCAAAGTGCTCGGTTACTTCAATTCCATCTTCTCGATTCAATTTGGGTAAAAGTTCTATTGATCTTTCTTGATAAAGTTCAAGAATGGAAGATTTCTTCATTTTAAGGGTTCTTAATTCTTCTTCCGCAAGTTGTAACTGATTACGTAGTTCAGATTTACCCAAATCTTTATGTTTAATAGACAAAGTCTTCCTTAAGTCCTTATTCAAATCTTCAAAATAATTATCATTGTAATACTGCAGAATATCATTATGGCGATTTTGAATCAAACCGAATATAAATATCTCATTTAATATAGACTTAAACTGTTCATAATTAGTAATTAGATTTTTTAATAAATTATATTTTAAGAAGTAAAAGGATAGAAGATTTAGTGTGTAATGCTTAGCCCCTTTGATTTTTTTTCTAAAGTTAATCAGTTGGTTTTTATCATTAATATTCATGATCTCATTATAATTTTTTTTGAAAAGATCATTAATATCTTCAGGTATATTAAAAGAATCCAAAGGATCTGATATTTCATATTCGATCTCTTCTTTGATAATACCGTTTAATGAAAGATAAATTATCCCATCTTCTTTTGCACATGAATATAATGATGTGTCTCTGGCACAAAAATCCAGGCGAGGTAAAGTAAAATATGGTATAATTTTTAAAGAGTTTTTTTTTCTCTCATATTCTATTAAAGAAAATCTATTATAATTTTTATCTTGTTCATTTAGAAATGCACTTCCATTGATGATTGATATATATTCATTTCCCTTAACATCTCTTTTAATACTATAATCTGGTAAATGTTCATGCCCCGAAATAAAAATGTCACAATAATCAGAAAGTAATGATTCTACTTGATGTCTGTTATCTATAAACAAATAGGAAATAGGATGGTGCATCAAAAAAATAGATAAATCTGACTCTTTTACTTTAGGAAGTTTTTTCCTTAAATCTGCTACCTCAATGTACAGTGGAAAATGATTTTCGCCAATTGTGTTAACCAAACAACTATTCAATACTATAAAATTAATCTTTAAATCATGGATGTCATAATCTAAACTATACCCTCTTAGAGGAGGGACTTTACCGTGAAATCTTTTAAGAAAGTAGTTAAAATTTTTGAATATTTCATTTAAATGATTATTGAATGCTTTTGATCCAAAAATTTCTTGGTAAGCCTCTAAATTGGGTTTTTTTAAGTGCTTAAATAGACTATCTATATTTTTTCTGCTATAGTCGTGATTTCCGTTTACAAATATAAAATTTGAGTTGGGAATGTCTAAACTTGCTTCTAATCTGCGAAAAAAATTAAGCGCGATATCAAATTCATCAGAATCACCCTTAGCTGTAATATCTCCTGTCACTAATACAAAATCAACCCAATCTCCTTCTGTAATCATATTTTCAAAAAAGTTAATAATATTCTCTAAAACTTTTTCTTGATTATTTGATTTCTTAATATCAATATGTAGATCAGACAATATTGCGAATTTAATCATAATTTCTATTACTCTTTAGTAAGTTGATATTTATTATTTCGACCCATCTTATGAATTTTCCCTTAGTTATATCGAACTTAAAAAATTAATTAATTCAAATTTCGGTAATTCTAAACAAAACTTGATCTTATTAAATATCTTACCCTCTTTATAATCAAACCAAAAAATACATGAGTGTATTAACTTTTTCTAATGAAAGTAATATTTAAACATTGAAATTCATCCAAAATTTCATAATCTACTTTTTCATTTATAGGAAGGGGAGTAATTTGACTTGTAAATTTTGATTTATAATATTCTCTTTGATTGAAACCAATTTAAGGATTTAGATCCTATAATATTATCAAAAATGCTCACTATTTTAATCAAATTTTTCTGGAATTTAAGCGATCAAGATTAAATCTATAGCAATAACGGGAGAAAAGTCGTAAAACCGAATAAAAATCCCATAAAAATCCACGCAAAAAGGTGTAAAAACACTTTCTTAATGTGGATGATGTTCTCGGATATAATGAGCCAGATACTTACTAACACCTCTACAAAGCAAATTAACGATGCAACTGTAAACGCGTAATATACCTTCATCTCAATTGGTGACCCAAAATTGCTTATATTAATCACGCCATCTAACGGCCAAGGATTAAATACGCCAGCATAATTAAGTATCTGCAAAGCGAACCTATCAGGTATCGGATCAAGAACAATAAGCATGAAGTATGTAATAAAATTAAACAAAATCCCAAAAGCTAGTACCAAATACACAATTCCACCTACAAGCTGCTTTTTCTTTAGCGTAAAACCCTCGGGCAAATTCTTACCAGCTACATTTAATTTGAAAATAGTGCAATTCTTTTTATATCTCAACAACGTTAAAATACTCATAATCTATAGTAGCGCGAACAACACATACTTAAGCGCACTGAAAAATATCGCCAAAATTCCATTAAACCACTCAAACATCCACGAAATACTGCCAATAATATCGCCAATTGGATCTACTGGAATACTCAAGAAAAAAATACTTGCCATCTATATTCTGTCTAAACGTAAATATTTAAATTCTCAAGAAAAAAAAGAAGAAAATTTTTAAGAAAAAATGAAGAAATTAGAATTGATATTATTTTAAGATTTATTTTCTTGATAATTAATAACCTTTAAAGAATCTAGCTCTGTACTTCTTACTAATTATTATTGAAGAAGAAGTATTAATATTAATATAATTTTTTTTTTTACAATAATTCAATTATATCACAATATTTATATATATGAAACAACAATTTATAATTAATGAAATTTTGCCAGATAATGGTTTATGGTGGGAGATCAAAATGGATTGATCTCTCCCTAAAGAGATATCCTAATACTAATTGGCTAATCTTAATAGGTGTACAACCAACTGAAATGGTTCCTAATTATTGGGAAGATGTGCATGAGAAGATAAAATCATTAGAAACGCAACAAGAAGCTTTACCAAAAAATGAAAAAACTAAGTATAACTATATTAACTTAGAATTTTCTCATGATACTGTAAGAATTATTCGATATTTTAGAGCTCTCATTACATTAATTTATAAAGAAGGGTATCTCGTTAAATGCAACCTAACTTCTGGTATATTTGAAATTAGGATTGGTTTATTTCTTGCAAGCCAGATAGAATCTGAAAAGATTACCGAGATTTTTTATATAGATAAGCAAAATTATAGTATGAATTTATTAAATAAATCTTTTAATATAACTAAAAAAGGAAAAATCTTATTGAAAATCATATATAATGAAAATATTGCTAAATCTGGAGACGGATTAAAGTCACTTGAGTATAATCTTACGGACTTAAGTAATTTATCTAAAAATTATAATTTTAAAATAGATTTACCTGCTGTATCACGTTTGGTTTCAGGTTTAGTAGAAAAGGGCTTTTTAGAAGAACGCCGAGAAGGTCGAAAAAAGTTCGTTAGTTTAACCAAAACTGGATATATGTTTTGTCCAATTCAGGACTTGCAACAAATTATAAATAATGATCTTAAAAAGGAATGGATATGAGTGAAATTGAGTTAAGATTATGGCTTGTCGAGTTAATTAATAAATGTAGGGAGAAATCTAGTAAATTTAGCAATAAAGAAAAACCCCGACTTATATTTATCGAAAATTTTGAATCTCCTCTTCAAATAATTGCTTTTTGGTTCCAAAATATAATATCTAATATAGATCTACAAATTTTTTTTTTTACTCATTCTGATAAGTTCGAAGATTTGTATATTGAACTCTCTCCCCCAATTCAATTTTCAGATTCAGCTAACAGAGTTTCGGAAATATTAACCAAGGATATTTTTGATGAAATACATCCAGATTATATGAGAGAACGACATATAAAATATTCAAAATATATTGAGAATGCAATATGCAACGCTTTTGGAAATTTTAAGAATAGTTTACAAAATTTATTATATAGAACAAATGAAGTTCCTTTTTTGCTAAGTAGTTCTTATTCATCTCAATCACCAGGTTCTATTTGGACGATTTATGGTAATGTTCTTAATATGACAGTGGAAAGTATGTTAGAAAAAATCTTTAAAAAATCAAAATCAGATAAAAATAGGACGAAAGTTAAGAAAATTAAGAACATTAAACAAGGTTATGGATCTCACATTTTCCCACCAATTTGGTTGGGATTGAACCCAAAATTAACTCTAGAAGATAAATTAATGGGAACCCGATTTCAAAATTTTCTTGGAGAAAATTCATGTTTTATCTTTAAAAATCGGTTAATTATTGTCGAAACGGATGGATTTATCGCTATAGAAGAGCAAGATAAAAAATTAGCTTTAAAGCTTTTAAATGAAGTCATGGCTATGGCCTATTTGCTCGGATTTGATTTTCATTTAATTAGAAATATGGATTTGTGGGATTTAAAAATGAATCTTGATAAGCAGACAATAGTATCACTCCAAATCTCAGGAAAGACTAAGAGAACAGAAATATATGATGAACGCTGGAAAGATTTATCTGAATTTTATCTATTATCAAGAGATCAAATATCGAGTGAAGATTTTAAAATAATTATTCGAAATGCTGAGAACATAATAATCAATGACGAAATATCGACTATTTTAAACCTTCTCCTTGGGGCTTTTACGCATTATTGTAATAATGAATTTTCTATGTCTTTTATCATGTGCTGGTCATTAATTGAAAAGATAATAATATCATTGTATAAGGAGTCGATCAATAAAGTAGTAAAAGATTCTAGACAAATAAAAAAATTGGAAAAAAAGAAATTTAGAATGATAGATGATAAAATTGAGGTTTTAAGTCTTATGGAGACGATTTCGAGTTATGATTATTTTCAATATTTGAAATTTAAAAAAATTAGAAATAGAATTATTCATGAAGGTGAAGAAACAACAGACCAAGCAGTAAGGGAGTTACTCGATTTTAGTAAAATTCTAATTAATACTTCCCTGAAGATTGAAAGGTGATTATTTTATATGGTAATTGAAGAAGCTGAAAATAATAAAATTTCATGCCCCCATTGTAGTTCAAGGTTTAAATATGAAGTGAAAAAGTCTACAACATTCGCTTATTGCATCAATGAAGATTGTAAAGCAATTTGGATGGTGGCAAAAGATCCGAAAAACCAAATCCTATTAGCTGAATGCTATGAAAAAAAGTTTCTATTTGAATTTTTTGTAGAATTACCTTTTAATTTAGGTTTGCCTACTGGATTCTATTCTTTTGATAAGCCAAAACAAATCATGATAAGAAGAGATATGTATTATTTCCAAAAAGGAAATGAATTAGAAAATTTAAGAACTTTTCAACCAATTTATGCTGGTCAAGAAGGTGCTTTTAATGAATTTGGAATTATAAAGGAAGAATTTGCCGATTTTAAATACAAAAGAAAGATGAAATCAATATTGTTCAAGAAATTGCCTGTCTCAGGAATTTTTAGGAAGGGAATTGAGATTAATATTATTCTGGAAAGAGTTAACATGAAAGAAGTTTTATTCCAGACCCAAGTTCAATTTCAAAAAATAGTAAATGATTTTCTAATGTATTACGCGTTATTTTTTCCCGAAAATAATATGATTGGCCAATTCCAGCATGATGTGCGACCTATATCTGTTTATGAATTTAGTAAATATCTTTTTAATTGTTCTGCAATTGTAGATGGAGTTCGGTATGATATAAAACCGATAATTCAAGATTTTACGAATTTAAAGGGAATTCCTGATATAACTTATCTAAATTCTAATAATAAAATTGATGAATTTGAAAAAATCCTCCAGAATAAAGAAAAAATTCCTATAATGACTCATCAACATCTTTTCATCTTAGCCAGATCTTTGTTTCGTACAAATAAAGAATTTATGGGAGCAGTTATAATTACTACTGCAATGAATGCTTATGAATCCTTATTGAATATTTTAGAGAGAGAGGTTCCTCACTTCATTGCTCTAAAGCAATTTCGAAAATTTATTTTTAAAAAAAATCCAAATCTCAAAAAACCTGGAAAAAATAAAAGAAATTTTGGATTTTTAGAGTTTTACACCGATTATGCAATTTTTTCAATATCAAGATTGATTAAAAGAAGTGGAGTATCAAATTTTAATAAATTTATCGAAGTTATTAACCACTTTCGAAGTTTAAATATTACTAGATTTCTCAGAAACGATATTATTCATAGAGGTTTATTTGATTATGAAATAATTGTTGATTATACTATTGAAAACGGATTTACTAATCAATATAAAATTAAATTTCATAATAAAAAAACAAGAAAGCAGGAAAATATTGATTTTAATGAGCTGTGGGATAGTTTTCTAAAAATATATGATGTTTTAAATAAAATTTTAATGAAAAAAAAATATGAAAATTTTGAATGGGGTATCAAGAGTGAGATAGTAAAAGAACATATTGCATTTTCAGTAGAAAAAGGAAAAGATATTATTAAAATCGTTCCAAATATTAATTGGCGCGAAACTAATTCATATAATCTTGATTTAAAGTCGATTTCAGTTCCTCCCGATCTTTTTCTAATCCAGCTTGAAACACCAGACGGAAAAAAAATTATTTTAAATGATGATGAAGCATATAACTCGTTTGAAAGGTTCGATGAAGACCCAATTACAATCCCAGCGAAATCTAATTCTAAAGAAATTGTCGGTTTAATAAATAAAAAGAAACTGATTATGCCCATTTTAAATCGAGGGCAAATATATCTTTTTTCTAGTTGCTCTAATTGTGGCTTTCTAATTCCAACTCATAATCACCATTTATTAAAGAATAATATATGTCCAAAATGTAAGGTTGAATTCAATTTAATAGATAAATGGGCAAGTTCTGGAATCGCATTTCTTAATAATGAAGATTTTGAGATAGCAATCCCATTTTTTGAAAAAATATTAGAAATCAATCCATTACACCAGGCTACCTTAAATAATTTAGGAGGGTGCTACTTAGGCCTTAAAAAATTTAAAAAGTCTGAGTCTTATCTAAATCAAATTAAACTCGACAGATTAGATCCTGAGACAAAAGTAATAGTTCTTTGTCACCAAGCAATTTGTCTCCATGAATTAGGATTTAAAAAGAAGGCAATGGAGAAAATTGAATTTGGCCTAAAAATTGCTCCAAATAGTAGATTTGCAACGCATAATCTATGCCGTATTTTAATTAATGAGAAAAAACTCAATGAGGCTGATATTGAGTTTAAAAAACTAATAAGTATTGATAAAGAATATCCTGAAGCTTATTTTTTCAAAGCTCGGATTGAAGTTTTACGTGGAAATACGGATAACACTATTAGATATTTAAGACATGCTGTTCAGCTTGATTCTAAAATTGGAAAATTAATAACTGAAACATCAGATTTTAACAATCTCAAATTAAATGATGATTTTAAAGATATTATAAGTGATCTAAAACTAGAGAAATAATAAATATAATTAAGGAGACTAAAAGATAAAAAAAATGAAAGATTCCGTAAAAATGCTTAAAATTTCTCAATTAGTTTCTAGAATTGAGATGAATCTGAAAGTTAATCAAAATTTAGATGAAAGTTTGGAGGATGTTATTAAAATTGCATCTATTTTACACCTTCAGCATGTTATCGAATGGGCTAATCAGGAATTAATCGGCTACGATAGTATTGATCAAATTCCAAATTACAGATATATCGAATGTTATTCAAAAACGATGAGACGGTCATTGATAAAAAAAAATCAAGCTCATTATTTGATAATAATCCCATGGACCTATCCAATTGCTTACACTCTAAGGAGCATTCAAAACAAAGCACTATCACATAATATATTTGACCAGAGTGGAAATCCTATTTCGGTCTATGTACACGGAAACGATTTAGAAAAGATTCTATCTGGAGTAAAAGCTAAAATTATAGAATATATTTCAAAGGTCATTTCTAATCCCGAAAATCTATTGATTGAATTCAAAACTAGAAATGAAGAAAATAGCGAAAAATATAAACAAAACCTAAAAAAGCTTTCTAGCGATATATCTCAATTAAAATCTAACAAATTATTACGGAATGATGAGGAAAGTAGGATATTTTTCAACAATGTGCAAAATCTTTATGAATTCAAACATAACTTAAATTATAAATATTCTATTATTGCTATGGGATCGATAATAGAATTTCTTCTAATAAGATATTGCAAAAATAATCAAATAGCTCCTGAAGCTTATAATAGGCAAAAAGGTTCTTCGTTTTCTAATTATTTAGAAACGTCGATTAAAAAGAATCTATTTAATGAAAAAAAAAGGTGGGAAATAGTGCAAAAATATTTACGTGATTTTAGAAATTACATCCATATCAATAAGGAAATAAAAAGCATTAAAATTGATTATGGATGGTATAAAACCTTAGTTCCTGTCTTTGAGAGATTATATGAATGTTTTAAAAATGCAAAGTAGAAAGATAAATTTAAAACTATCAAGGCTTAGCTTATAGTGGGATAATTATGATTAATTTCAAAGATATCGATAATTTTTTAAGTCCTAATAGGTCAATAGGGGAAGGAGTAAAAGTCAAAGATTTAAAAAAATATGAATTCCCCGAAATTGTTGATTTTTTTAAAAAAAGATTAATTGATTTTTATTTTTCGCCATTAGAAAAGTTGATTAAAAAGACTCAGAAGAAAAAGAAATCAAATCTTGGTTTTATCTTAATTGCTCAATGTTTAATCATAGTGGATACTTTGAGTTCATATCATTACCCAAATAAAATAACTGTTAAAGATCGGATTATATCTTTTTTAAAAAATAATTTTAAACATGGTTTTGAGAAAATTTTCAAGAATGAAGCTAGTTATAAATACTGGGAAAAGGAACAACACAAGTCATTTCAAGCTATTATAACATCTGGATCTCTAAAAAAACGTCAAGTTAAGGGAAAATCCATAGCTGAAGTATTTTACTATGCATTTCGAAATAATATAGTCCATAATGCAAATATTTTATCTTTTGGAGGATATATTTATAATCAACCTAGTTTAATAGACTTTAGTTGCTGGAAGTCTCCAAATGATGGTTTTGAGCTTTCTATAAACCCCGTTTTATTATTTATGGGACTTAAAAATTATCTTAAATCATACACTAAAAATTTAAAGAAAACAAGCAATCCTACTCATAATAGACTACGAGACAATTTTAAAATTAAATTTAGATTTGATTTTGGGTACGCAGAATGATCATTAAGATTCCTTTGAAAATAATTTAGGAGGTTTCTGAAAGAACTTTTTGGTAATTTCTAGAAAAAAATCCCCATAAAATCTATTTTATTGGATTCGACTGCCAAAGATAAAATCTCATATATCTTGTCAGCGATGAGATGGGACTACTCTTTATCTTTATTTTTGAGGGAGTACAAATTTATTAAGCTTGTTTTGTTAACATCAATTATTATGGTTCACATTAGTAAAAGTGGTGGTGGTAAATATGGTCTTTTATGTTATAATTGTTTCGTCAAGGATAGTGAGTTCGAAGGAAATATGCTATTATTTGAAGTAGGGGAAACTGAAATTACATGCCCAAAATGTAAAACTAAACACACGAGGGAAATAATTCTTTAATTATATTCCTAAATAACCCATATCTTGCTCTAATTTCTGCTTAAAAGCGGGTTAAATATTGGAAAATAATAATTTTATTTTATATTTACCTGTATCTTTTTTTTAATGTTAATCGAGTAATTTTTTTCATTGAAAACTTTAAATTTTGAAAAAAAGTTATTAGAATATAGTAGAAGATTTGAGTTTAGATCCAACCTTGGCCTATAACCATGGATCCAAATTTCTACTTCTATTATATTCTAATTTTTTATTACGTTTTTTAGTGTGCTTCTGATCAAAAGTTATTGTGATTTTTTTTAGATCAGAAGCTTTTACATCTGACTTTATATTTAAAACCAACATGCTATTTTTAGAACTTACTTCGTTATATATAAATTCGATATATTAATGATTTAAGCTTATTAAACAGAAAATAGATCTAATACGAAATGAAAAATCAATCCTCTGCCCATTTTTGTAAGCAAGAGCGCCATTTTAGAAGTTAAAAAGTTTCTTGTGAATAGAAGATAATTT
>SDBS01005120.1_pt1 | contig 12827 bp, 13 predicted proteins | sample 2277091 | NCBI WGS metagenome assembly SDBS01 (sample SAMN10404972, study PRJNA504765) | marine sediment metagenome | isolation source: marine sediment core GS10_PC15, 163 cmbsf | place: Arctic Ocean: Southern Knipovich Ridge | collected 2010 | reverse complement strand
TATTGTCCGTGCTTTGGCTTGGGGCATAAGAAAGACGACACTGAATTATGCTTCTTTTTCGCGGAAGACGGGAACGGGCGACATGAATGTTCTTGGTAATGTATTGAAGATTCCGGTGGTTACATATGGACCAGGAGACTCACGGCTAGACCACACACCCAACGAGCATATTGACATCCAAGAATACTTGGATAGCATAGAGGTACTAAAAAAAGTGTTAACGAAGTTGCCTGACTTCGTAAAAAGGCAACAGACCAAGAAAACAAACAAGTGAGCAATAACAGATTTTTTGCTCTTCACAAAGTTGGTTTGTGTTTAGTGGCGGTATGTTGGCAGTCTAAATAGGTGCAAGGTTACTGCAACTGCAACGGCGAACAGGATTAGTTGGACTATCCATATGGGTATTATGAAAATCGCAGAGTAAACTATTGCTATCCATAAAATGGTTATTGCGAATAGTTTTGTTTTCAGTGGGATGCCTTTACCTTCTTTGTAGTTTCGGATGTATTTTCCGAAATACTTGTTGTTTAGCATCCAGTGGGTCATCCGTTCTGAGCTTCTGCAGTAGCAGGCTAAGGCAAGCAACAAGAAGGGCGTGGTTGGCAAAATAGGTAATACTATTCCGATGGCTCCAAGTGCAAGAAAAATGGTGCCGGCGACAAAGAAGAGGGCGCGACCAATTTTTTGGCTGGTTTTTGTTTCTTTGGTTGTTTCGGGTTCTTGTTGCATATCCAGAAGGAATAACTGTAACAGTATTAAAGTATTTGCTCTTTACGCGGAAAAAACCTGAAATGTTTGCGAAATTCGTGAAAAAGGGGTAGTCTATAGGTCGAATGAGGTTTTGATCTTTATGAGACGCGTGGCTGCAGAAAGCGACACTTCCCTGACGCCCTGCATCATTTCGACTCTTTTTCTGAGGTCGCTTAGGTGCTCCAGATCGTGCGCATGAACCACTGCCACGATGTTGTATTCGCCGGTGTTCTGGAAAACGTGATAGGCTTCGGTTAAGTCGCTTATTTGCTCGGACGTTTTTTCGAAGTGGTCAGGAGCTATCTTGACCATCAGTATGCCTGTTGTAGAGTATCCGATCTTTTTGGGATTAAGCAACACCGTGAATTTGTTTATGATGCCATTGTCGATCAAGTTTTTGACGCGATATCTTACTGTAGCCTCGCTGATTCCCAACTCGTTGGCTATACGTATGTAAGAAGTTCTTGAATTCTCCTGAAGCAAATTCAAGATTCTCCTGTCCTTATCATCCAACCGAAACACCAACAACACCCACCATAGACAACAACACAAAAAACATTTATCACTATCGCACAAACCACAAACTAATGTTCAAATTTTCTTGTTCAACACTGGAAAACATCGTAAGTTGCTGGAAACATTGCCAGTTTTTGTGGTAAAGTGTTTTATTTTGGCTTTGCTTCCAAATATTAGAAGAGTATGGTGTGTTTGTGTTGCGGGTTGCTTTTCAGGGAGAACTTGGCGCTTATAGTGAGAGCGCAGTTTACAGTTTTTTTGGTCAGTCTGCTGAGGTGAAGCCCTGCAAAAGCTTTGGCGACGTCTTCGAAAGCGTCAAAACTGGAGACGTAGATTATGGGGTTGTTCCCATCGAAAACTCTATCGAGGGCAGCGTAAACCGCACCTACGACCTCTTCCTAGAATATGACCTGAAAGTCTGCGGCGAGATAATCATTAGAATCAGTCACTGCCTCATAGCCCATAAAGGCACCAGCATAGACTCGATCAAAAACGTCTATAGCCATCCCCAAGCCTTAGCACAATGTAGAAAATTTCTAGAACAGCATAAGCTCAAGGCAACCTCTACTTTTGATACTGCAGGCAGCGTAAAGATGATTAAAGAAGAAAACATGACGGACGCCGCAGCAATAGCCAGCGAAAGAGCAGCCCAAATCTACGACATGACCATACTCGCAAGAGAAATAGAGGACATCAAAAACAACTCGACCAGATTCTTTGTTTTAGACAAGCAGGACTCGTCCTATTCTGGAGAAGACAAGACATCCATAATTTTTGCAACCAAATCGATTCCCGGGGCATTATACAAGATATTGGGAGAGTTTGCTGACAGAAACATAAACCTAAGCAAGATAGAGTCTAGACCCACCAAGCAGACTCCATGGGAGTACCACTTCTACCTAGACTTTGAGGGGCACAGAACCGAAACAAAATGCCAAGAAGCCCTAGAAAGCATCAAAGACAAAACAATATTCGTAAAAATTTTAGGATCCTACAAGGCAGCCAAAAAACCCAACTTCAAACTCTAGGAGGAGGAGTCATCCAAAAACCGATACATAGCCCGATAAGCACGTTCATACTCAGGGTCTAATTCACGCAACCGCTTCTTAACCTGCCCCATCTTACGGCTGAAACCAGCACAATCCTTACTCTTCACCAGCCTGAGCCACTCTTCAACCTTACTCAAAAACAAGCCCTCAATCTTCTCCATCTCAGGCAAGCTCATGTGAAGATTCGAATAGAAAACAGGCTCCTCAGAAGAGACAGCCTCCGCCAAAGTCAACAACAACTTATACGTGGCTCCGCCCACCGCTTTCGCATCAACAAAATTAGGATTATTCATTAGAGTGTCTCCGGCAACCAAACCCACAAAATGAGGAAAACCCAAAACCAAAGACATCAACTCATCATGCTTTCTAGGCGACAAAACAGACACCACGGCTCCACACTTCTCCAGCCAGCCCCTGAACTCGCCAGCAAACCGTTTCTCCTCATCGCCTACGGGAGTAAGAACAAAATTCTGTCCCTCAAGACTTCTTGCACCTGGACCAAAAACAGGATGCGTCCCCAACGTAACACCATGCTCCACATGCGTGTGTAGCAGATTCACGGGAATCTCTTTGATAGAGCCGATGTCCATGACAACCTGATCTGGGCGCACATGAGAACCAATCTCCCTCAAAACAGCATCTAAGCTGTCAAGAGATACACACAACAAAATCCAGTCAGCACCATCAACAGCATCCACGTTGCTGCGGGCTACATCAACCCCAAACTCAGCTCTTAACGCCTCTGCCTTGCTTCGGGTTCGGCTAGAAACAACTACAGAAAAGCCTTCTTCATGGAATAATTTTGTGAACCATTGACCCATCTTTCCAGCGCCAATAATTGCTACTCTCAAGGTAGAGCCTCACAGAGCTTCTCCAAGCCCTCTCTAATCTTCTCCTCGTTCACAGTTAAGGCTATCCTAACGTATTCACGGTAATCCCCGAAGGCGGTTCCGGGAGCCACAGCAACCCCCTTGTCCAGAAGGTCCAAGGCGAAACGTTCTGAATCTAAGCCATCAACTTTAGGAAACAGATAAAACGGTGCATCAGGACGAGAAAACCGCATCTTCGACTTGGAAAGAACAGAGTACGCCGCATCTGCCCTCACCTTAAACTGCCTCCGGATATCATCTGCAATCTTTTTTCTAGACTCCAAACCCTTCAGAGCGCCATACTGGATAAACGCTGGAACACAGGTCGTGGTTATCTGGTTTAGCTTGATCATCCGCGTAGCCAATTCCTTTTCAACAACAACGTATCCGATTCTCCAGCCAGTCATCAAGAACGATTTCGAAAAACCAGTCACCAGAATATTGTCTGCCCCAAAATCGAGGATAGATTTAGCTTTAACGAAGCTGATGTCCGAGTAAACCTCATCCGACAGAATCGTTACTCCCTTGCTTTTTGCTATCTGAACAATCTCATTGAAAGTTTTGTCATCAATAACCTTGCTCGTTGGATTATTAGGGCTATTCAGTATTATCAGCCGCGTCTTGTCATCAATCAAAGCTTCAAGTTTTTCAGCGTCAACCTTCCAGTCAGACTCAAGCTCTCTCCTCAAAAATCGTATTTCAGCCCCAATCTTCTTCGCGGCTAACTCGTAACTGGTCCAATGAGGAGACGGAACAACAACGTTCTCTCCCTGCTTCAACAACAGAAACAACAAAGAAAAGATCGCCCACTTCGAACCAGTGGTCACAACCACATTATCCACAGACACGCCATGAATCTTAGCCAACTCTTCTCGCAGCTTCTTCTCGCCAGCAGCAGAAGAATACTTCGTCTTTCCCTGCTTCATAGCCAAATAGGCAGCCTCAACTATTTCAGGCGGCGTTGGCAGGTCTGGGTCTCCCAGATTAAACTTGATCATCTCTTTTCCTTGATTCTCAAGTTGTATCGCTTTTTCGCTTATTTCATACAGCATCTTCCTTAACTCCCAAGGGAACATAGAACTGACTGTTTTTCTCATCAAGAATTGTGTAATACTGCTTTAAGTCTTCTCATTCAGCACCTTGAACAAAGACGCCCAAAGCAATTATGTCTTTGAAGATTGCTTCAACTTTTTGGGGATCAAGACCAGACTCCAGCGCCTTCGCCATGGCATGCAAGTAAACTTCATCTTCTCTGCGATAATCCTTGACAGCTAACCCATTTTTTCCTTTGATAGCCCCGATACATTTGCAGAGGTCCATCCGATCCTTCAACAGAAGGACAATCTTCTCATCAACAGAGTCAATCTTCTTTCGTAACGTCACTATATTCTCCAACAGCCTCAACTCCCAACACCTTAGGTATCAAACCTGCCCGAAGCAGCTGATCAACCAAAACCATGGCAACCGAAGCTTCAACCACAGGAACCGCCTTCGGTACAATACACGAATCATGTCTGCCCTTAACATGAATCGTTGTATCCGCCATATTCAACATGTCCACAGTCTTTTGCTCCTTCGAAATAGATGGAGTCGGCTTCACAGCCACCCTAACCACAATGGGCATCCCAGACGATAAACCACCCAAGACACCGCCAGCATTATTGGTTACAGCCTCGATTTCTCCATCCCGTATCACATATGAATCATTATTCTCTGAACCCTTCAGCCGTGCAGCCTCAAATCCAACGCCAAACTCAACACCTTTAACAGCGGGAATATCAAAAAGCATCTTTGCAAGTTCTGCATCCAACGAATCAAAGATGGGTTCACCGACCCCCGCTAAAACATTGGAGGCTACACACTCAACAATTCCTCCCACGCTGTCGCCCATCTTCTTAGCATTTAAAATCGTTTCTTCCATCTCAACAGCAACCTTTGGGTCTGGGCACCTCACCGAGCTTCCATAAGTCTTCTCTCGAACATTCTCAAGGGATGGAGTTGAAAGCATTTTGACGCCTCCAATCTCAGTGGCGTATGCTAGAACTTCGATGCCGGCAAGCTCCAGCAGTTTCTTGGCGATAGCACCAGCCATAACAAAAGCAACTGTGATTCTGCCAGAGAATCTTCCTCCCCCCCGATGATCATTAAATCCTAAATACTTGATTTTGGCGGGATAGTCTGCGTGTCCGGGTCTAGGAGTATGCCTTATTGCATCGTAATCGTCAGAAATAACTTCCTTGTTCCACACCAAAACGCAGATTGGAGCACCAGTTGTAAATCCCTCATAGATGCCCGACAGAATCTCAACAGCGTCTTCTTCTCTTCTGGCAGAAACAATCTCCTCTTTTTTGGGTAACCGTTTGTCAAGTTCTTTCTGGATATCCTCTTCGTTTAAATGAAGTCCCGCTGGACACCCATCTATGACTACTCCAACGCATCTGCCGTGGCTTTCGCCGAAGCAGGTTACAACGAATTCTTTTCCTATCGAATTAGATCCCAACGACATTCGCTCCTAACACACGCAGATCACTGAAGAACTGCGGATACGACTTATTTATGCATTCAACATTTTGAATTTTCGTTTCGCCCACGGCTCCAAGAGCCGCTACGGCACAAGCCATGGCGATCCGATGGTCATTGTGGGGATCAATAGTCGCCCCATGCAAACCAGATGAACCGTTTATGGTTAAGCCGTCCTCGTTCACGATGATGTCTGCCCCCATCTTCTTCAGTTCTGTGCTTATCGAATCGAGTCTATCTGATTCCTTGTATCTAAGCCGCTTCGCATTATATATCTCCGAACGTCCCTCAGCGTAACACGCAAGAACAGCACAAACAGGAACCAAATCTGGAATATCCTTCGCGTCGATATCAACCCCAACAAGCTGGCCCCCGTCCACCTCCACAGAATTGTCTCTTATCTTCACTGCTGCACCCATCTCCTCAAGGATACTTACTATCGCCCTGTCGCCCTGAGCCGTTTGATACTCAAGATTCTTCACTGTTACCCGTGATGAAGTAACCGCCGCGGCTGCCAAAAGGAAAGCTGCAGACGAAAAATCTCCAGGAACAGTATGATCACATGGTCTATAACTTTGATTTGCGGGAATCCACAGGCACGAAAGCTCAGGGTTTACAGCACCTTCAAGTCCATGCTCAACCAATACTTCAAAGGTCATCTCAACGTAGCCCTTAGACTCCAGCTTAGTTGTTACAGCAATTTCTGTGTCTTCGTTTGCCTTTGGACAAGCAAACAGTAATCCAGAAATGAATTGGGAGCTTATGTCTCCCCTTATCGAAGTTTTTCCTCCACGGATTCCCCCTCCACGAACCATAACAGATGAATTGTTTCTTTGAATAGTAGATTCGACTCCCAGTTCCTTGAGGCTTTCAAGAAGGGGCGCCACAGGTCTTCGTTCAAAGGATGCCCCAAAAAGGAATGTTGAATGTCCGGGTGCGAGGGCTGCAACTGGAATCATGAAACGCAGTGTTGACCCAGACTCTCTGCAATCTATGGGCTGATCAGGAGTCTTGAGTGTTTCTTGTCCATGGATTGTCCAGTAATTTTCATGTAATTCTGTTTCTGCCCCAAGGGCTTTTACTGCCTCTAGAGTCGCTTGGGTGTCATCCGAGAGGAGTGGATTGAAGATTTTTGAGGTTCCATTTGACAATGATGCGGCTATGAGCATCCGGTGAGTGTAAGCTTTTGATGGAGGAGCCGAGACCACACCCTCCAGATGATCTGTGTTCTCGACTGTAACATCCATTTTTCAGCATACCACCCTAGCTTTCTCCAGATTAATCCGAGCCTCCAAGATTTCTCCCTCACGCTTCCGCCAAACCTCCTTCACAAGGTCTACATTTTCTTCAGAAACGATAGCAGAAACAGCGGGTCCAGTTCCAGACAATCCAGCTGCAATGGCTCCTGCTGTGAGGGCATCTACTGCAGAGGATGAATCATAACCTAGTGCAGACGAATAGATTAAACCGTTCAAGGTTAAGGCTGCCCAGTAGTTACCATTCAACGCTTCCTTGTAGGCAATCTTGACGACGGAAGCCATGCTTTTCATTCGCTTCACGTCCGAGCATGCAGTATAAGTTTTTTCTGTTGGAACATAAAACAGAACAGCGGGAGCTTCAGTTAGCTCAAAGCGCTTAATGATTCGTTGTTCCATGTTGTCGGTGATTATGATTCCGCCAAAATATGAAGCGCAGGCATCGTCGAAGGCTCCAGTTATAGTGACCTTAGCGTCTAATGCGCCGTCAACGCCCAGCTTCACCACTGTAACGTCATCTAAGTTACGTTCTAGGGCGGCTGTGGTTGCCAAGGCTATGGCATTTGCTGCTGCGCTGCTGCTTTTTAGTCCCCTTGCTACTGGAATGTTTGATGTAGTTTCGACTTTGGCGCCAAACTCCTGTTCTAAACCGAAATGTTTGAGGATACGCTCAACGGTTTTTTGTGCCAAAGCAGGGTTCTCTGAAGAGTCAGAACGAATAGTAACGTCCACATGTCCCGCTTCGTTTGTGAGGGTTACGACGGCTTTTGTCCACAGGTCCACGCCTACGGCTGCTCCCTTGCCCGTTGCTATCGCATTAATTATCGTAGCTGCGCCGTGAGCTATTGCCTCAGCTCTTCCAGTCAATGACGGACACCCTGTTTCTCAAGTTCGTTCAATACTGCATTCCTCATCACTTCAACAGGAGCAGGACAGTTAGTCCAGATTTCGAAGGCAACAGCTCCCTGATAAATAAGCATCTCAAGACCCGACACAACCTTGGCGCCTACAGATTTTGCGTCCGCTATAAGCCGTGTTTCTAAGGGATTATAGATTATATCCATCACGCACAAATCACGCCTCAGCAAACTAGACGGAACTGGGCTACTGTTAACGTTTGGATGCATACCCACAGAGGTGGCGTTAACCAGAATATCCGCGGTTTCCAGTTCATCCTTCAGAACCGTAGACGAGAGCGTTCCGCCTTTCACTTTGTTGCCAAAACTCTTGCGTAGCACATCAGCTAATTTTTTTGCCTTCTCGGGGGTTCTGTTAAGGATAACAAGCTCATCCACATCTTGGGCTGCATGATAGGCTATGGCTTTTGCTGCGCCTCCAGCTCCGAGAAGAACCAGCTTTTTTTCTTCTGGATACACGCCGTTTTCTTGCAGGGCAATCATGGCGCCATTACCGTCTGTGTTGTATCCAATCAGCTTTCCTTGGTTGCTAAGGATCGTGTTCACTGCACCGATAGCCTTTGCCGTCGCGTCCACCTCATCCAAATAGTTCATGACAGCGTTTTTGTGGGGCATGGTCACGTTCAATCCTTGAAGACCCAGACGTCTTGCGCCCAGAATGGCGTCCTTCAACTCTTTTGTTGTTACTGTGAAAGCCACGTAAACAAGGTTTAATCCCAACTCTTTGAAGGCGGCGTTATGCATTACGGGACTTAGAGAGTGCTCTACAGGGTCGCCGATAATGGCGCAAACCCTAGTTTTCCCAGAGATTCCCATTTTATTTTAGCCCCAGAGCCTCGTATGCACGCTTCATTTCTTGAATGGTTAATTGTCCTTTTGCCGTTTTTCTTTTTTCGTCAAGAGAAGCAAAAGTAAAGAAAGCACCGAAAACAGGAGACACCAACCTAGAATACTTGCCGAGTTCGCCCATAGCAAAACAGACCAGCTTGGCTTTCTTGGAAGCCTCTGAAACAAAATTTAACATAATCAGGTTATCTTCCACACTTCTGGCTGTGGTTATAATCTTGCAAACATCAGCTCCCAAAGCAACTTCCTCATCGAGAACATTACCAAGTTGCGATAACGTAGGGGTCTGTTCAAAATCATGGAACGAAATTATGACTTTTGCTCCCGCTTCGTGCAGATTACGGATTAATTCAGTTTGCTTGGGCGTACCTAAGTCTACGTCAACGTATTCAAAGCCGTTTCTCGCGGTATCAATCAAAACTTTTTGGCGTTCAGTTTCGCTTCCAGAAAAATTGCCGTTACACGCGATTGATTTGTTTGTGGCGATCAAGGGCGTTTTGCTGCATGATGGAATGTCTGCTATGCGGTCATGTTTTGTGAGGCTGTCAAGTCTTACTTCAATGAGGTCTGCGTGTTGAGCCTCAGCCTGCTCTATTAAACAGAATGCTTCATCAACGGTTTTGGGAGGAATTGCGACGCAGACTTTGATTGTCAACGCTCGATCACGGCTTCTTCTTTCACCAATGTTCCGAAGTGCCTGCCGCCCTCTTCCACGCGAGCCAGAATCTTGTCGCCCTTCTTTAGGTCCGTTACTGCCTTGGAGCCCTCTGGGGTCACAACCCGTATGGTTTCGGCGTTCTGGGTAATCAACTTCAACGTTTTGCCGTTGTATTCCGCTTCGATGAGAAGCATGGGACGCCATTCAATCTTCGCCCGCGCAACATTGGTTAACCTGACGTTTCCTTGCCTATCCACCACAAGAACTTCTTCCCCAGACTTCAACTCCGACAAGTATCTAGTTCTAGTGGGGGAAGTTAGGGCGTACAGTGAGAGCGGTCCAGCGTTTACTCTGAAGGGGCGTGTTTCCACGTATGGGCTTTCATGAACCTCAGCCTGAACCAGAAACAGCCCAGAAGACTGGCAACCCAAAAGAATGCCCTCTCCAGGCGTCATAAGGTCACACGTGTCGATGCAGGCTCGGGCGCCGGTTCCAATCTCCTTCAACAGAACAACCTCAACAGCAACCAACTCAAGCGCAAGAGACTTCTTCTTTGCAAACTCTGCTGTTTCCTTGAGTTCTTCAAGGCTAGCTGTCTTCAGGACTACTCCGTCTGATCCCAGCTCCAACGTTTCCAAGGCAACCTTCGCCTCTTTTGTGCTGGAGACTTCTGCGAGCAGCTTGGTTTTTCCTCTGGTCTTGGCGATTAGGTTTTCTAAGGGTATAATTTTCCAGTCAGGAGTGCCAACAATAACGTAATCGCATGAAAGCTCAGCCGCTGCTATGGCAGTCTCTTCATCCTGTTTTCCTTCAATGACTATTTTCACAGCGACAAGTCTGCCCTTAGCCTTCAACTCCTTAAGTTTCTCAGAGTCGAATACGGAAAGAACAGTGATGTCTGCTTCTTCTGATGTTGAGGCAGTTTTAATTCCAGACTTTTTGGCTATCTCTATGTCCTTTGTATCAACCAGCACGGCATCGCAGGTCTGAGCCGCAGACTTGAGCAGATTAGTTTTCTGGTTTTCGGGAAGGGAGGTGTCTAGTTCGATCCAAAGTTCTTTCATTTGGATTCACCAAGAATCTCTAGGGCTTCGTCGACTGATGCCGCTTTGTGGACAATGGCTGAGAGAGCCTTGACTATCTTTGTTGGGTCTTCGTGTTGAAACACGTTTCTGCCAATCGAGAGCCCTGCCCCTCCAGCAGTTATGGAATCCTTTACCATCTGCAAGATATCCATAGTGGTCTCTACTTTTGGTCCACCAGCAATAATAACGGGAACATGGCAACTGCTGACAACATCTTTGAATGATTCAACATCGCCGGTGTAGTTTGTTTTTATAATGTCCGCTCCTAACTCTACGCCTAAACGGGCTGCATGAGCCACCACATCCACTGCATGTGAATCCCTGATGTTTGGTCCTCGAGGATACATCATAGCCAGCAATGGCATGCCGTAATCGTCGCATTCGCAGGCTACCTTACCCAACATTGAGAGCATCTGAGCTTCCTGTTTAGCGCCCACATTAATGTGAACTGAAACAGCATCAGCGCCCAATCGGACAGCATCATCTACAGAACAGATTTGCACCTTATTGTTTGGGTCAGGACAATGTACGGTAATGCCGGACAAGTGAACAATTAATCCCGCGTTTCCTGTGTCAACATTTTTTGCTATGCCCCTGTTGATGACAACCGCGTCAACGCCACCCAGCAACAACTTGTCAACGATGCTCTGCATGTTCACTAGTCCCTTAACTGGACCGATAGTTACGCCGTGATCCATGGGAACAACTACTGTCCTGTTGTCGCTTCGGAAGATTCTTCTTAGTCGTCTTTTTTTACCTGATTCCAAAGGTTTTCTCTCCTTTAGATGAACTTCTTTACTTTCAAGTATTCTGCGTTAAGGACACCGCATCCTGCAGCTCCCCGTATGGTATTGTGCCCCAAAGCAATAAATTTCACCCCACCTAACACGGGATCCTTTCGGATTCTACCAACTACGGTGCTCATGCCCTTGCCCTCCATTCGGTCCAATCTAGTTTGTGGACGATCCTTCTCCCATGTAACAATAACTGGTTTTTCTGGGGCTGAAGGAAGCTTTAGCTTTTGGGGTTCCCCAACAAAGTTTTCCATAGCCTCAGATACAGCATTGGGTTCCGCCTTCTTCTTTGTCTCTACGAAGACGGCTTCCAGGTGACCATCAATCGTTGAAACTCTGTGGCAACTGGATGAAACCTTAAAATCTGCTGGTTTTGAAGCAGTGCCCAAAATCTTCTGGGTTTCAGTTTCCATCTTGTCCTCTTCTCCTCCGATGAAGGGAATAACATTATCCACTATATCTAAGGAGGCTACGCCCGGGTATCCAGCGCCCGAGATCGCCTGCATCGTAGACACTATGAGGCTGTTGATGCCAAACTCGTCAAAGATCGGCTTCAGGGGCAAAGTTAGGACTGTTGTGCTGCAGTTGGGGTTTGTTACGATGGCGCCGTCCCACTTCCTTTTTCTGCGCTGTTCCTCTATGAGGCTGACGTGGCTGCAGTTTATTTCAGGATTCAGCATGGGAACGTCAGGGTCCATTCTGTGAGCAGATGCGTTGCTAACAATTACGTATCCTGCAGAGGCGAAATCCTCTTCCACTTTTCCAGCCACAGCAGAAGGTAACGCCGAGAAAATAATGTCAACATCCTTAACTGCTCTCGGGTCAATATCTACGACTTCCATCTGCGCAACAGCTTCCGGAATGGGCGTTGATTGCCGCCACCTTGACGCTTCAGTGTATGTTCGTCCTTTGCTTCTTTCTGAGGCTGCAACAGTTGCAACCTCGAACCATGGGTGCCCATCTAGCAGTTGGACGAAGATTTGTCCGACGTTGCCTGTTGCTCCTAAAACAGCTGCTTTCAACATGTTTTGTCATCTCTTAATGCGTTTCTAACCAAATTTAGGGCTTTTTCTCTTTCGTTCCATTTTACGAAGAGAAGAATGCTGGAAGTGATTGTCATAAGTCCAAAAATGTTAATGCAGTTTACCCTCAAAGCCTCGGATATTCTTCCTGTGAGACCCGGCGTCTGTTCTAAGCCAACGCCCCTGATTTTGAGGAATGCTAATTGTTTCCTGACAGACATGGCCAAGGTCTCCTCGTGATTCAGGATTACTTCATGCACTTTCTCTAGAAGCAATTTGGAATTAGAGTTCTCTGAAACGTAGAGAATCATTGAATCGTAGTTCAAGGATAATCCCAGCAGTTTCGCGTGGTTCTTCACTGTTTCAGCAAGCTCTTTTATAACTTGAGGGTTCTCGGAGACCCCTTTGCCCACAACAGTGATTGACAGTGAGGGAGATGGACTTGCAAGTTCTACATCCAAGTCGCTTGAGAGTGCTCCCTTGATCAATGTGCCTTCCGCGTTTAGATCGCCGTGAATGTGCTTGATTACCCTAACTTTTACTGA
>SDBS01005119.1_pt1 | contig 12828 bp, 7 predicted proteins | sample 2277091 | NCBI WGS metagenome assembly SDBS01 (sample SAMN10404972, study PRJNA504765) | marine sediment metagenome | isolation source: marine sediment core GS10_PC15, 163 cmbsf | place: Arctic Ocean: Southern Knipovich Ridge | collected 2010 | reverse complement strand
GGTATGGACAACCCGGCCGGGTATCTGTACCGGGTGGGGCGCAACGGGGTGAAACATCGGCGGCGCAAACGACCGCAGTTGCCGCCGTTGCCCTCCGAGGAACTGCCGTGGATCGAACCTGGGTTGCCAGCTGCACTGGGTCGTCTCTCTGAGTTGCAGCGTGTGTCTGTGATGTTGGTGAAGGGTTTCGGGTGGACCTACGCCGAGGTGGCCGAGTACCTGAACGTCTCCAAATCCACGATACAGACGCATATTGAGAGAGCCATGGTTCGACTGAGAAGAGAACTAGGAATCGACCAATGAACACTGATCTCAATACCCAGATCCGGGGCTACGCCGAGTATTTCGACACAACCCTGGAGCCAGTCGAGCTTGAGGAGTTGGTGAGCCGTCACGTGGCACTCGAGCCCCTGCCTTCTCGCCGCCAACGAGGCTGGGTGGTAGCGCTGGCCTCTGCGGTGGCGGTACTGCTCCTAATCGGAGGCGTTGCGTGGCTGGTCCGTTCACCCGACAACCCTCCGGTCATCACAGAGCCAACCACTCCCACAACCACGGGGCCCTCAACCACGGTTCCCGACGTGTCCGGGCTGCTGCCATCGTTCAACCTGGCTGATCTTCCGGCGTTTCAGGCCACCGTCATTTACGACCGGAATCCCGATGGTCAACCTGAACTTGGGCTCCCGCAAGCGCCAAGTTGGTACGGATGTTGGTACGTCGGCCAAGTCGAAAACCCAAACGTCCGAAAACAGCGCCTAAGGTACCCGCCCCTGTAGCTCAGGTGGATAGAGCGGGGGACTTAAAATCTCTCACAAGGGTGGGGCGGCAAACCTTTACCAGTCCTGTGTCTGAGTGTTTATAGGCGTTTCAACGACAAGACGCATGAGACACATGTTTCGCTTGTCCGCCTGTGAGAAGGGTGTCGCGCCCACAGAGACGCCCACACGAGTCGGGCATGGATCCGGGTCCTTTCCGAGGAGAACCCGGAGAATTCAGCACGCTGAATTCTAAACCTCTGACTGGTGCCGATTTGCGGGTTCAGGTCAGGTGAGTGCATTCGGAGCACGGACGAAGCCGGCAAGGTGGGCGTTTCTATCGGCGGTGGCTAGTCATCCCCTGTAGGGTGCTCCTCAAAGTAGCTGTCAACGGCGCCGTCAGGGACCTTCCAGTTGTAGGCCCAGCCGACTCGCTTGCCGGCGGCCTTCACGAAGTCACGCGAGCGTTCGCGGAGCGCGCCGGCGAGGAGCGTCTCGCGGTAGCGGACATCCGGGTCGAGAAGGTAAGGCTCAGGCTGTCCTGTGTGCGGCCCCGGGTACCTCATTAGCAGCCAATCCTCGCACGCGAGGTGGAAGGCGAGCTGGACGTTACCGGGGGAGCCGAGCTTCTCGTAGAGCCTAGCCGCTGACGCGATGAAGCGATCGATCATTCTGATCAGAGTGACGAACATGATCATTGGCACCGGCTCATCAATGTGGGTCGGATGCATACTCTGCCGGTAGAAGCATGCACCGAAAACGTTTACATCGACGTAGTAGACGTTTTTTGAAAGGACCTCGACGTTGTGGCAGCCGTGTCCATAGGTTGGAGGGATGTACGCCGGCAGTGGGAAGTGGCCCCTCGTGTGTGCGTCCGGAACTCGGATCTCCTGATACGTCTGCTGTAGAGCCGGCGGCTCCGTCAACATCTCTCGCGGAAACATCGGGCACGCAGTGAGCGTCAGCCACCCACCGCCTGGGTAGTCGTTAACGTGCTGCTTGGCCAGCCACTCGTTGATCTTCAGGCCGTAGAACTTCTCGAAGCGCTCGTCCGCGTCACCCAACAGCTGCCGTCGCAACTCGACTGCCCGCTCTCGTCGATCACGTAACCACTCAACCCGATCGATGGTCGCGAGGTCGTGAGGCTCGGTAACGTTGCCCGTGCGCAGGTAGACTTTCGTATTCTGGGCAATGGCGTGCGGCGTATGGTCGCTCTCCGGAATCCGGATCACAACGACTGCCTTCGCTTCCGACTCGTCCGTGCAGACCGCGGTCTCTGGGAAGACCGGGGGGATGATGTTGCCGAGGATCTTGTTTGTGACGCGCTCCGCCAAGCCCTTGGCATAGGCGATTCCGGCTATCGGCGTGACCGGTTTACTGTCATCTTCCTCGACACCGATCAGGATCAGCCCGCCGAACGTGTTGGCCATGGCAGCAATCGTCTTCTGTAGGTTGGACGGGAAATCCTCCTTGTAGTCGAGGTACGCGTTCTCTGCGATCCCCTCTGCGCAGAAGGCCTCAACGTCGTCCCAGGTGATGTCGGTTATGGGTTTGGTGTAAAGCATGGGCCTGACAGCCAGTCGGTGTAGGCCGGCGGTGCCGGCGTCTGCATCACTGTCACAGAGGCTCTTCAGACGCCTGCCGCTTTAGGCGCTCAATCATCTCCTGTTGATACTCCTTCTTGTACTTCGACTGCCGGAATGCTTGCGCGTCCTCCAACCACGTCACGATTGCGGGTGCGCCGCCCTCCATTGTTATCAAGTCGTACATCCGGGTGACATCGTGGAATTCAGCATCGATCTCGTTCATAAAATCCCGGATCGCAGCCAGCGCGTCTTCGACGGATTTGGTCTGGATCTCGGTCGGCGCGCACTCGCCCCAGGCGGTTTTCCGGTCCGAATGAGCAACAACCGTGTCCCGATACTCGCGGAGATCAGCTACTGCCACCCGGATGCGTTTCATCGGTACACGTAGCCGGCGGACCGCGTCACGATTGCCAGCCGCTCCTATAGCAGTAGCCAGCCTCTGCAGAACGAGGTTTTCTCTGTCGCCGGAACCAGGATCGTCGGTAAGCCTGCTTAGTCCGAGTATCATGCTGTCAAGGAACGATCGCTGCACGAAGAAGAAGAAGCTGCCGGCAGCCTCATTCAGCAGCTGAAGCTGCTCCTCGCTGCGCCCGAAGAGGTCCTTGATCATCGTCCAATAGGCGTGAACAAGGTCCACCTGCTTTCGCAGTGCCTCAAAATCCTTCTTGACTTCAGGAGGGAGCTTGGTGCCAGTCGTGCCAACAGTGGTCATCATTACGGCTCCAAGAGCGACATCCATATAAACACAGCAATTCATAAAACACGCATGTCCAATGATCCACTCTGGAGAGTGCGAGTCAAGGCCCATGCAGACCGCACCGCTCTGGCCGTAATCCTGACCGAACATCTACGCGACTCGGCATCGAGAGGTCTTCTAGACCTTGAAGGAACAATAGGTTCCGATCGAGAGGTGGCGCATTCAGTACAACGGGCTGCTGGGTGCCGAGGTGGCAGTGCTCGAGTGAACGGAGTCAGCAAACGAACTTGCAGTTACGCAACCGTGATGACGAATGGGGTGTTAGAGGTTCCCCCGCTATCAAACCCGCGACTCGAGGTCCCTGTAGCTCAGGTGGATAGAACACGGGATTCCTAAGTCAAAGCACTCGCCCGCGCTCTCTTTGTATCTAGCTGTATCTCGGTGTACCCACTCGACTTCCGCCTTGGGAGAAGTGACTTCTCTTTGTATCTGGCTGGCGGTGTTTGGATCAAAATTGGCGAGAATTTGGCAAGGTGACTTGAACCCTCGGCCCGGCTGGCTGCCGAGCAGCACTGCCAAGACAAACAGGCCTTGAGGAACAGCAGCATCGCTCAGTTTCAGTGAGGTCTGCAGCGCACTCTTGTCGGCCCACACTATTCCCCGGCAAGCCAGGCTTTGATCTTTGTGGGCAGCGACGCCCGGGAGATCCCCAGGCCGCTCAGGATGGCGTTCAGGATCAATCGCGCCCGTTCCGCGGGTGCCGCCTTCTCTGCCTCGGCCAGCGAGCGTTCCACAAGGGACGGTCCGGAAAAGGCGAAGCGTGATTCCTGCAGCTGCTTCGACCAGTAGCGCTCCAGGAAGTCAGCCATGGCCTTCTCTGTCAGGGGATCGGCATGTTTGAGAACCGCTGCTGCGACCGAGGCATGGTACCCGGCCGCCGCCTGCAAGGGGCAATCCGGATGCATGGTTACGAGTAGATAGCCGGAAGCCCTCAGAGTGTCTGGTTCTAGCTTGTCCGCCAGGGCACTGATTTCTGAGGCCCCCTCTGAGGACTTAGCGGCACGAGTGAGGAGATCGCTGGCCTTCTGCCAAGCTGATCCATCGGCGTACCTGATACGAGCTTTGGAAAAGGCGTCTGCCATCGAAGTCAGGCGATCCTCCATCGACTCTGGCTGGTCGAGAATGGCCTGGGCAACTAGCAAGATCGCTGGCAACAAGCCGGCGGCCAGGCTCCATGATGTGACAAGATCTTGGCGCTCGCTCGCGGTAGCTGAGAGTATTCCCTCGAGGTCGGCGTGGGGCAGGTGCACATCCTCCAACTCACCTTGAACTGCGACATCAATAGCAGAATATCGATCTGCGATTTCCGCCGCCGTCACGCAATCGCCAGCCTCGATTCTCTCGATAATCAGTATGCGACCAACGAGAAAGAGTATGCCTGGGACTGTCTCAGCGCCCGGCTCATTCAGTGCTTTCTTTGCCCACTCCGCAGGGCGATCTGAAATGCCGAGCCGTGAGCCGAATCGAGCAATCCCTGACATCGTCATGGCTCTTGAGGCCGGCTGGAAGAGGTCGAGCAATCCTGGGTCCTCGTGGAACATCATCCCGACCCACGGCACGGGATAAGGATCACCATTCTCAAGCGTCAGCTCGCCTTCTACCGCCGGTTGCGCTGAGATGTAGCCAATCGCGTGAGCAACCTTGACATCGAGGGATTTGGCAAAGTCTGTTGATGCATCCACCGACAGTAGCTCGAATAGGCAAGCCTCGGCCCAGTCGAAGGTGGCCTCATAGTCATCGGCAAGAAAAGCGGCTACCATCGCGTCTCCGTAGAGACAGGCGAGAGCCTTGGGGCCAGTGCCCTCCCTCCTGTGAATCTCAATGGCATCAGACAGGTGCTGATGCGCTGCAACAAAATCCTTGGCTCTGGCCATCGTCCTGGCAGCCCGGTATAGGACATCGGCCGACGCACCTGGCATTCCGGGCGGTGCCAGCGCAAGTGCGGAGTCCAGGGATGCTGCGGCTGCGCTGACCTCACCAAGTTTGAGTTCGACAATTCCTTTCGCCTCAGCTAATAGCATTCTCGCCGGTGGCGTGTCTTCGCAGACCTGAAGAGCCTCCAACACTTTCCGCTTGGCGATTTCCGCCTCATCTAGGTGGTCGCAGCGGATAATTGCCGCAGTCCTGACTAGTGCCGCGGAGAGAGTGCTCGCTCCAATCTGCGCAGCGCGCCCTGCTGCGTTGTCATAGACTGCAATCAATGCCTGCCAATCTTGATCGCCGGTAGGTTTCCCTTCCTGTTCGAGCCATAGCTGGTTGGCCAGAATGACGGCGGCGTCGTCTGCAACGTCTATCGACAGGGCACGTTTCCGAGACGTCTCGCTGAGGTCTCCAAACGCATCGATCCACGCCACAAGCTGCTCGTGTGTTCGTATCGCCCCAGAAATGAGCCAGAACAGAAACTCGGGCGGGGCGGGTTCGGGCCATGGGAATGGCTCTCCGCTCGGAAGCCGTGCATCCACTGCGAGCTCGATCGCCATCACTGAGAGCTCCATGGCAGCCCAAAAATCACTCTCTGCAAGGGGCAGTGAGGCATGCATGGCTGCCACTACCACCGCCCATGCCTCCTCGTCGCCGCATTCCGCGATGAGACTCAGCAGTCGCTGCTCGACATACTCTGAGTCTCTGCCGAGTCTGTCGTACACCTGGACCTGCACCGATCGGAGCCAAACTCTGAAGGCTAGCGGGACATCCTCCGGAAGTGGCATGTCAGCCCAGAGCGAGGCCAGCCCACCGTCGTCAGGCGCCTCACCCAATGCTTCGGGCTCGATCGGCAAGGCATCACGAAGCGCGATTAGAGACTCAACGAGGAGGCTCACGGCTCGAAGGTTCTCCCCGCCTGAGGTCAGATGTGCAATTGTGACGAAAGCGTCATGCTGGTTCAACCTGCCACGGGCGATGATCAAGTCCGCCAACACTCGGTGACACGACCTGGCTGTCTCGCGATTCAAGTTCTGCCGGCCGATGCGGTCGACTAGCTGGATGGCGGAGTAGGCTCCGCCTGCCTCCTTCTGGACCCAGAGGCCTACCATCGAGTGCAGATGCTCAGCAGGTCCACTCAGCTCCGGCTCCACTTTCGCGAGAGCCGTGACGCTATCCAACGTGATTGGCCTAGTTGACAGCGACATCCGGTAGAGAAGTTGACGACTGTCGGCCTCAGTCGTATTCAGGGTCCTCTCAAGCACCTCCTCGTCAAGATCCGCTAACGACTCACCGGTAGCCAACGCTAGAAGTGCATCGAAACCGATCTTCCATCCAACTTTCTCGCAGTACCTCACATTGGCCACCGCGAGCAAGGGGTGTTTCCGACTGAGCGCGTTCAGGGTTGCCGCGAATTCTTCGCTTTGCAGGCTGTCGGGGCAGCCATAGACCTCCAACAACTCCAGCACATCCTCCTCGTTGAGAAGCGGAACGGTCACGTCCTCCAGATTGAAAGATGTTGATTCTCGCGTTTCCCTCGGCAGGCGGTGGTGACCGGTCGAGATGATTTTCAGCGGCACCTCTGCTGCCTCTTCGGCGAGAATGGTGAGCAGGACAGTCATTTCATCCCCAGGACTCAGACGGGGCAGATCGTCAAGCACCAAAACAAATTCCTCGGGTTCCTGTTCTGCGAGCCTTCGAATGCGGTTGCGAACAGTCTCGCCCGCGTCGGGTTTCACAATTAGAGACAACGCAGCAACCACCGCGGTGCTCGCTCCTGAAGGATCCAGATCCCGCAGCGACACCCAGACAATCGGCCACGGCCGGCTGAGACATAGGAGATTTGCTAGTGTGGTCTTGCCAGAGCCGGCGGTGCCCATCAGGTGTAGCCAAACTGCTTGGTCAAGGTGTCGTGCGAGATCAGCTACCTGGTTGGAACGGGAAGCTAGCTTCGCGGGAAGTACGGGGGGCTGGAGATCGATACGAGGGGTCGCTGTGATCCGCAGGTCTGCGATGCCTGGGGCCAATTGGTGTTCAATCTTGGAACTGAGTTGCTCGATCCGAGATCTGTTCTCGTCGACCTTGAATTGCAGCACGGCGACTTGGGATTCGAGGCGCCTGACTAGGGCCTTCTCTACATCTGACAACTCAACCGCCAGACAGTCGCGTAGTATCGCTGCCGAGAGTTCCTTCTCTCCCTCACTTGCCAGGATTCTGAAGACCTTCATGAACAACCGGGAGTAGTGCTGCTGTGCTTCCTGAGGTTCAGCCGAGAACCCATCATCCTGCAACGTTCGCAGGATTTGGCGTTCCGATCCTTCGAGACCTACTGCACCGACGCTCCACTCGAACCTCGATACGAAATCCTCAAATTCCAAATGGGTCGAACCTGAGACAAACTCCTGATACGAGACCCAGAGCTCATCAGGAATGGCATCCGGCTGCCTGCCGCTCTGTAGGAGTTCACGCAAACCCGCGAGCGCGAGTTCACGATTTCCGTGCCGGTCGTGCCTCACGAGTTCCCACGTCTCGATGCCACGTTCGGGGAACTGCAATGGAGAGCCTTGCTCTCTGCCCGGGACTGCGACTGTTGTGAATCTGAAACGAAGTGGGAGGCGCGGATTGGCACGAATGTGATCGTGGAGATTTGCGAGGGCCTCAACTGCTTTGGGAGTCCGAAGCGTGAGCGTTCCAGGACCTGAATGAACCTGCTCGAGGACAAAGGCCTCTTCTTCACTCAGGGCTTGCGCAACCTGAGCGATGTCTTCACCACACTCCAGCCGAAGTACCTCACCTTCTGGGAGTGCCAGCCACCTCAGGATTGATTGATGAACCTGGTATACGAAGCCACGTATTGCTGGTGTTGCATCCCTATCCCGTGGCTCTCTGTACGTCACAAGATCGACCCTGGCGGTTCGCAGCGAGTGTTCACATGCGAGTCCATGGGGACAAAAAAGGGACAATCGGCACTTTCAGCCAATCGTCCCCAACTCGCCATTCCCCATGAAGCCCTGATTCTAAAGTACCGAGGGAGGGACTCGAACCCTGCCAGGGCGATTCCGCTAACTTGCTGATGGCGCACGACTTTCGACCATAAGCCCTTGGCATTCAACCACTTGCTGGCCTTCATCTTGTCCCCTGGAGTCCCCCTGAGTCCCCTGGAGTGCGCCCCCGTCATGGAGACATTTTGGAGACGGTTGTCGTCGCCGGGGAACCACGGTACGCCGACTTCCTAAACATCAACCTGGTACCGTTTTTGGGGTTTGGGTCAATCTGAACCCGCGGATTTCTGTTGGGGGTCTTGGTAGGCGTGCGAATTTCCTGCGTTCTGCGCCGCCGCCGATGGAAACAGGTAGCCGCGTACCCTCTGCTGCCAGGCCTCGGCTTCCTCAACAACCCAGCGGTTTTCGCGCAGCGTGGTTCCGTAGACCAACTGTTTCATGACGAACCCGAAGCTCGTGATGGCCGTGGGATCGGCTTCGAACCACACCTCCAAGAGCTGGACGAATGAGTGGTCGTCAACGTATGGAAGAAGATGTTCGAGCTCCTCCACGGTCAACACCGTCAGCGGCTTCACTTCGGGAGCGTCGTCAGGAAGGTCCAAGGCTTCCCTGAAGAAGTGTTCGGCGGTTGCGCCAAGAAGATAGCTGCCCATCGCGTGATCGAGGCACACTAGGACGGGATACACGGTGGACACCCGGGCAACGTCGAGGCCGTCGATTACACAGTTGTGGTCACCATCTGCGCTCAGGAATCGAGAAACGGCGCGCCCCAGTTGCGCGGTACCTAGCTTGCTCTGAAGTTCCGTGCCCAGATCTTCCGGTGTCGCTGGGTGGCGAGCTGACATGCTTAACAGTGAGGATTTGAACTCGAAAAACACGATGGAATCGCCGTAGTCGAGTATCCCGTCTGCCAACTCGTCGCCATTGCTACACGTCGGGTTCGGGAAATAGCGGAGCGCATTCGGCGGATAGAACTCTCGCATGAGGCGATGGACATACTCCTCGTACAGTTGTCCCCACCAGCCGCGAAATCGTTGCCCGTCAAAACTCACCTGCCTGTGGGGGAGCCAGAACACTCCTTGCGTGACCTTGTCCTCCAAGAACGGACGATGGATACAGCGGTACCGATCCTCGGGAAATTCGATGACTGGGTAGTCTCTGAACGTGACGAAGTCCAGTAGGTCCGGAATTCCTCGGTCGACTGAAAGAGCGTCACGAAACTCATCGTCAGATTTCGAAACGAGGCGTAGGTAAGCTCTGAACTCCTCAGCACTGGCCTCCATATGCGCCACGAAGGCGTCAGGGACCACCATCGTGACACCCGCGTCGGCGCGGACATCGTCCTGACCAAGAGTCTCCATATACGCCCAGAGGCCATACGTGAACGCCATGTATGCGTCCACACTGATACCAGCTACCCCCTCGAATATCCCTGGGATGTCGACATGCTCGTCCGCCCGCGCCTCAGCCAGGTCTGCGTCGATGATGCCCAACATTCGACTGAGTCGGGCGGTGGCTTCATACACATTCGGAGGGTTCAGAAAATCAAAGATCGGCAACATGGTCGTCAGGAGTCCGAGCTTCGACTCAATATCGCTTGCCCCATCGTCTTCCTCATGAAGCAGGTTGACGTGGTCGTTTACTTGAAGAAGTAGCTCCCCCAGGCGGGGACGATCAGTGGGATTGGCGAGCCCAAGACCGCCTGTTTCCGGACCTGAGCGAAGACTGACCTTCAGCGCATATAGAAGCTGATGGGCGTTGAGAATCACATCAGCGGTGATACCTCGCTGGAATGCGTCATGAATGTCGTTGTGTAGCTGCTCGCTGATAGCGGACTCAAGGATTCCTCGCTGCAATTCAATGTCGAGTGCGGCGTCCGGTCCGGCAATGAGGAAATTGAACTTAAGGAGGTTCTGAACGAGGAGTTCGCGGTCGAACTCTGCTAGTCCCGCTTGAACCTCATCCAGTGTCGACTCGGCCCCGTAGATGTCGGCCCAACGCAGGAAAGTAAAGAGGTTCGGGATCGGGTTCTCCTGACCGTTCATCGTAGCCACGCGCCGCGCTTATTGCAGAGCTGGCATTCGCTCTGGGCCGTCAAGGTGCGGTAGCCTATCTCGGATGTTCAGGACATTACGGATATTCATTTGTAGCACTGGTGACCTCGGCGCAGAGCGCGACGCAGTTGAACGCGTACTGGACGATCTCAGTATAGAAGGTTCGCGCTTTGAAGCCTGGCCTTCTTCTCCTCGTTCGCCCGTGAGCGAGTGCCTGTCCCAGATCGACGACTCCGACGCGCTGGTCCTCATTCTTGGATCTCGGTACGGGAGCCTGGCCTCAGATTCTAGTCTCTCAGTCACGCACCTCGAATACCGCCACGCACGGTCAAGTAGGATTCCTGTGTTCCCCTTTCTCTTGGCCCGTGAAGACATCGAGAACGCTCAAAGGGACTTCGTCGAGGAAGTCCAAGAGGCAAACTTTCGCTGCTCTCCCGTCCAAACTGCAGCCGAGCTAGCATCGCAGGTGAAGAATAGCCTGCTCGCTGAATTTGTCCGGTGCTTCAGGGAGAGCCACTCTCCACCACCTCCAGGATTCGTGGAATCTCGCCCTCGCTCCCTACCTGCCGATCCAACAGCTGCCCTGGCGTTTCTTGAGGACGCTTTCTCAAGGCAGGATGACCTTGCGATTCATGCTGTTGCGGAAGAGTGCGAACAGCGCTTCGGCTCAGAGGCCCGAATCTTGGAAGTCATATATGCGACTGAGGTAGATCTAGCTCTGCGCTCATCACAGGCCAACAGCCAGAGAGTCAAGCGGGCGATTCAGTTCTGGGAGGACCAACATCCCGAATCAGTAGAGGCCAGAGCCCTCCTCAAGTACAACCAAGGTAACGCTCTGCATGCGCTCGGCCTGCTCGGGGAGGCGAGAAAAGCCTTCGACGACTCGCGCAGGCTGTACCCGAGGCGCGCCGAGACATGGAAGAACCTTGGGAACGTATTGTTCGACCTAGACAGGAAAGAAGAAGCATACGAGTGCTTCGACACGGCAATCGAACTCAATCCAGAGCTCGCCGAGGGGCTGCAGAGCCTCGGTGTGATAGCGATGCAAGCCGGCAACTACAGCAAGGCCATCGCACTTCTTGAGCGCGCTCCAACCGAGGGTCTAGGGCCGGACCGGACCAGCCATCTGTCGTATTGGAGGGCTCTGGCGTACGCTGAGGCGGGCCGGATGGACGAGGCGATTGGCAGCGTCGACACCTGCATCAGGCTAACCCCAGAGGAAGACTGGGCCTGGCGTGTTGGAGCTCGTGTTCATGCGCTGGCCCGGTTCCACTCCAGCGACTACATCCCTCGTACCGTGGCCTTCTTCCGCCGGCTGGTTTCCGCAATGCCGTATTCGGCTGATGGGTGGGCTGAACTTGGGTTCTCCCTCTCGGCGGCTCACCGAGTCGCCCCTGAGAATGACTCGAACCCAGAGGAGATTGTTGAGGCTTTCAACCGAGCTATTGATCTTGGATTCGAGGACGACGGGCTAGTTTTGGATCGACTCGCGCACCTGTACGAGACTCTGGGTGCTCGGGAGGAGGCCGAGCGGTTCTTCCGTCAAGCCGCTTCGAAGTCCCCCGACCCCTTCGGCCTGTGCCTGGGCAGTTTTCTTCTGAAGGTAGAGCGGTTTTCAGAGGCTCTGCCATACCTCCTGGAGATGTCAGAGACGCGACCGGAGGACAGCACCATTTGGAACCGCTTGGGCCTCTGTTACAGCGGTCTCGACAGATTCGACGAGTCAATCGAGGCCTACTCGTGGTCCATTACGCTCGATCAGAGTCAGGCAAACTCCTGGTTCAATCTCGGGGGCATCTATTGGAGCGAGGGAAAAGTAAGCGAAGCAAGGCGCGTGTGGACGTCCTCACTGGAACTCTTCCCAGACCATGAACTGGCGGAGCAAACTCGTGGAATACTCGATGCACCGCTGCAAGGTGACTGAGAGTCCCAGTTCGGCCAGGCAGTCCATGGCTTCAGTTGGGGTTGGCCACCCCGATAAGTGGCCCAACCCCCTAAATCGGTATCAGTCAGAGACCCAGGATCGGGTATTCCGACGCCTCCGGTTGCCAGCTCCGAGCGGAGCGCCACTTGCCGCCCTTCACCTTGTTCCCTGGAGTCCCCTGGAGTGCACCTGCGTCGTGGAGACATTTTGGAGATGGCCATCGGGCACGGGATTCCTAAGGCCAAGGGCCATTTCCGCAGATCCATCGTAGTGACCGGAAGTTAGCGTCACGACGGTGTTTTCTCGTGATTCTGTCTATTCCATCGAGTCCCGTGATTACCTGGTATTGCCGGTCCGAGCCGTAGCAAAATCCGTAGCAAGAGTGTCTCAACGAAGGCACGCACTTTGTCGACCTGAAGCGCCCGTGGAAGTGGGCGCGTGATTCATCTGATTTGCAGGCCGTGCGCCTCCACGATCTGAGACATACGGTCGGATCGTGGGGTGCCAGCGGGGGCACCAGCTTGTTGATCATCGGCAAGCTGCTCGGGCATCGATAAGCGTCGACCACGGAACGTTACGCCCACTTGTCCGAAGGGCATTGTCAACTTAAACGGAATCTACGGCGAGGCGCGTGATCGGTAGGACAGGAAACCCCCGGTATTCGGGCGTTTGCTGTCTGGGCGAGGCGCCCAAACGGGCAAGAATCAGCTTTAAGGAAGGTCTGATCAATCGGCCTTCAGTCAGGATGGGGCCTAAATGAAGGAACTGATCGGCATAAGGGTTCAGATTTAGTTGCCTTCCGAGCTGCCGCTTGCGGTTTCAGCCGCGATGGC
>SDBS01005118.1_pt1 | contig 12830 bp, 9 predicted proteins | sample 2277091 | NCBI WGS metagenome assembly SDBS01 (sample SAMN10404972, study PRJNA504765) | marine sediment metagenome | isolation source: marine sediment core GS10_PC15, 163 cmbsf | place: Arctic Ocean: Southern Knipovich Ridge | collected 2010 | reverse complement strand
TACGGCTGTTAATTCGGGAACCGCTGCATTGCATCTGGCGGTATTGACATTCGGATTTGCCAAAGGAAAGAAGGTACTTGTTCCCGCAATGACGTTTTGTTCAACGGCAAATGCGGCGATATACAATGACTTAGAACCTGTCTTTGTTGATGTTGTCGAAGAAACATTAAGTATCGATATCGAAGATATGGAAAGAAAATTCACAAAGGATTGTGTTGCGGTGATACCGGTTCATTTCGGAGGGCATCCTGCTGAAATGGATCAGATAGTCCCGTGGGCCCATGAAAAAGGAATGAAGGTTATTTCTGATTGTGCTCATGTAGCCGGTGGAGTATATAAAGGCAGAAAATTAGGGACATGGGCCGATATAGCATGTTTCAGCTTTCAGGAAAAAAAATTATTATCCACCGGAGACGGGGGGATGATTTCTTCTGATGATTCCGAATTGATAGAACCACTCAGATCTATAAAAGAAGCAGGGATGACAACTGATACCTACACACGATACCGTCAGGGGCAACAGGGGGAAACAAACGGTGACCCGGCACACTGGTATTATGAAGTTCACCAGCTTGGGTATAAATACAATATGTGCGATATAATAGCCGCGATAGGGCTTGCGCAGCTTGAAAAAGCTGAGTATATCAATAAAAACAGAATAGAAACGATATCGAAATATTTGGATGGAATCAAAAAATGTAAGCATGTAAAGCCGGCGTTTCCGTATGATATGTCGACGCCGTATTATGATTTCATGGTCAGGTTGAAAAATAAAGAAGCCCGGGATAAATTCATTGTTCATATGCAGCACAGAAATATCGCAACAGGGATCCATACAATGCCGGTTCCCTATCTGCCCTATTACAGGAGATTTAATGCTGATGTGCCTGTCGCTATGAAAATATGGGAGGAATACGTGGTGCTGCCTTTATACGTTGATATGCTTGATGAAGAAATCAAATACGTAGTGGATGCCGTATTCGATTTTAACGAAAAATGATTTCTAATATTGATACCGATGAAAGATATAATTTTGTGGGGAGCCTCCGGACAAGCAATTGTTTTGGAAGAGTTCCTGGGAAAACTTGGCTATAAATTGGTTGCCGTCTTTGACAACAGCCAAACGGTTCAATCCCCTTTTGAATCGGTACCGATTTATTATGGAATGAAGGGCTTCGGAGAATGGATGTCTAAAAAAAACCACGTTACGGATACCAGCTATATTGTCGCGATCGGCGCTCGAGGAGAAGATAGACTAAATATCCACAAAATGCTTGAAGCCTTTGGGCTGATTCCAATTTCAGCGGTCCATCCCACCGCTTTCGTAGCAAATAGTGCTTCCATAAGCGCCGGTTGCCAGATTTTGGCTCACGCCGCAGTTTGTGCAAGGACAAGCTTGGGTTTAACTACTATTGTTAATACTTCTGCAAGTATAGATCATGAATGTGTGATAGGAGAAGGAGTTCATATTGCTCCAGGTGCAAAGCTTGGAGGCTGTATAGAAGTAGAAGCTTTTTCCTTTATCGGTACCGGCGCAGTGATTTTTCCTGAAACTAAGATTGGAAAGAAAACGATTATTGGTGCAGGTTCAGTCGTAACCAAAGATATACCTGACAATGTAGTTGCCTACGGGAATCCTGCAAAGGTCATAAGAGAAAGAGATAACAATACGCGATGTTATGAATTACACGGACCAACTTAATCAAATTGTTATAGAGGCAATTTCATTGAAAATATTTAATCATTAATGTTGATGATTACAGTAAAAAGAAAGACACAATGATTATTTCAAGGACTCCATTAAGAATCAGTTTTGCAGGCGGCGGGTCGGACCTTGCTGTGTATTACAGGAACGGCGGTGGTTCGGTGGTCAGCACCGCGATAGACAAATATATATATATAACCGTTAACAGAAAATTCGATGATTTGATAAGAGTCAGCTATTCAAAAACGGAGCTGGTCGAAAGCATTGACGAAGTGGAACATAATATAATAAGAGAAGCGTTAAAATTAGTCGGTATTGAAAAGGGTGTTGAGGTGGTTTATATGGGTGATATTCCCTTGGGCTCAGCCGGCGTAGGTTTAGGCTCCTCCAGTAGTTTGGCGGTAGGTGTCCTCAACGCACTTTATGCCTTTAAAGGACAATGTGTTTCGGCGGACAAACTTGCGAGCGAGGCCTGCAAGATAGAGATTGATATACTTAAGAACCCCATAGGAAAACAGGATCAGTATATCGCTGCCTATGGCGGATTACAGCATATCAGATTTAACAGCGATGAAAGTGTCTTCATTGACCCTGTTATTTGCAAAAAAGCAACAAAGGATGAATTGAACGGCAAATTGATGCTTTTCTATACAGGAATAACGAGAGTATCATCTTCCATTCTTGCAGAGCAAAAACAGCAAACAAATAATAAGCGTGAGCATTTAGACAGAATGGTCGATCTGTCAGAGGAACTGCGAGAGGCTCTAATCAAAAATAAATTTAACAGGTTTGGGGAGATTCTTCATGAAGGCTGGCTCAATAAAAGGAACTTAGCCAGCGGAATCACCAACGCAGGAATTGATGATTATTATGATAGAGCAAGAAAGGCTGGTGCTGTGGGTGGTAAAATTTTAGGGGCAGGTGGCGGCGGGTTTCTGCTTTTATACTGTGAAAAAGACAACCACAATAAAGTTAGAGAGGCTCTGCCTGACCTTAACGAATCTCCTTTCAAATTCGAACCTCAGGGCAGCAAAATCATTTATGTCAGTGATTAAAGGCAAAAACATGTTCATACCTAAATATATTCAAATCGAACCAACTAATGGTGTCTGTACCGCTCGTTGTACTATGTGCGGGTGGAAAGAATGGACGAGAAAACCTAATGTCATGGCTAACGATGATTTCAGGAAAATATTAGACAGATTTCATCCTTATCGTGAAGATATACGGTGGGTGACTTTGCATTTTTGCGGAGAACCTTTACTGGATAAACAACTGGGGACAAAGGTCAGAATTGCCGGCGAAATGGGCTTTAAGAGCATTGGATTTGCTACTAACTGTACAGAACTTAATGATGATAAATCCCGTGAACTTATCGCCGCCGGCCTTGATACTATTATTTGCAGTATCGATGGGACCAATAAAGCTACTCACGAATCAATAAGAGTGGGAACCAGTTTCGAAGAGGTGGTTGCTAATGTTAAAAACTTCATTAAAGTTCGAAATGAGTCTGGAAGGACCAAGATTTTAATCAGGTTGATTCGGCAGCAAGCCAACTGGCAGCAGTGGGAGGCATTTTATGATTATTGGTCACAACTGTTGAATAAAGATTTCGGAGACGAAGTTGTAAAACTCGACGTTCATAACTGGGGTGGGAAACTGGATGAATTTCAACCTGAGGAGATGGAACCTGATACGCAGTTACATAATCATCTTTGCGAGGAGATGTTTGAAAGGATGTCAATTTATTCCAATGGAGATGTCGCATTATGCTGCGCAGATGATAATGGCTTTTATGAATTGGGCAATGCCCTTGATTCAGACCCTATTGATATATATAACGGAGAAGTATTTGACCGCCATCGAAAAAAGATGGAAGAGGGAAACATTCATGAACTTGAACATTGTAAGACATGTACTGTCCCTCGATCCAGAGAGCTGCAGAGAGGTCGATATACACCACGGCCTTTGATTGTATCAGAAAATTCATGATAATGACATGTGGCAGAAGTTTTAAAAAGTTGAAAACGAAGAATTATGATCCAGTCATTAGACACGGCGACCTTAACGAGATATGTAACGAAGCAATTGAATAATTTATTGCCGGACGTCGAAGTACAACCTGAGCTTTTAGCACCCTTTGTTAAACAAGCAATGGAAAGAGTGGAATACTGCTTTTCCAGGATTAATAATGAATGCTTCTTTGATGGATGCAGTGCGAAATTCGACCATTTGCATGCAGACCAGTATGCCATGTTTTTATACTATCTATCAAATACAATCTGGCGGGTGAAAAAGGATGAAACTCTGGCCGGTAAAATATATTATCTGAATAAAGCGTTAAATGGCTTAAACATCCTCTATAAAGTGACTTTGCCGGATATTTTCTTTCTGATTCATTGTGTGGGAATTGTTTTGGGCCGAGCGGAATATAAAGATTATTTTGTTGCCGTCCAAAACTCCACAGTTGGAGCAAACGGGAACCGAATATACCCCAGATTAGGAAAAGGGGTTATGATGTGTGCAGGCAGCGCATTGATTGGTAATTGCAAAATAGGTGATAATTGTTTAATATCGATTAACACGACTGTAATGGAAAAAGATATACCGCCCAACATGGTAATATTTGGTAAATATCCTGATATTTCTTACAAAAGAACAAAGAAGAGTGTTATCGAGAGATATTTTATAGCTTGATTCAATTGAGAATTTGAAAGGTTTCGTCCTGTGCAAAAAACAAACCAACCGCTTCTGAGTATATGTATACTAACCTTTAACCGTGCGGAAATTCTGCGCGAAACACTTGCCCACTTAGCTGAGACCCTGGATACTTCAATTGAGATAGTGGTGTCCAATAACTGCTCTGGTGACCACACGGTTGATGTTCTGGAGGATTTCAAGAAAAAATGGGAGAGATTCCGATATGTCCGACTTGATAAAGAGGTATCCATGCAGGAAAACCTTGTCGTAGCTGGGTCTATGGCCATGGGAAAATATATGTATCTGTTTTGTGATGATGACAGAATTGTTATGGAGGGCCTCAATAATGCTGTAAAGATGATGGAAGAGCGTGAAGATATAGTTGCTGTTTTTGGGGCACATACGGAATGTGATACAAAACAAGAACTGGTGGAAACGTATACAAAGACGGATGAAATTGTGATCTTGCCGAAAGGTTCAGAATCAAAGAAGGAGGCTCTTTTTAAATTTGGACTTCTTTGGTTTCCTGTAATCCGGACCGAGCTGTGTCAGCGTTTTTGTCTTACCTCCTTCGACAACCGTTCCTTTGGCCATTGGCAGTTAAGCGGTGTGATATTGGACCACGGAGCGATGGCGGTGATCCCGGATGTTTTTTACCTCCATATACAGACTATGCCAAGGAGTGAATATGATCTTACGGAGGGATGGTACCATGACAAGTATCGTGCTGATCTTGAAGTCTATTTGGGAAAAACAGGCGACGGGTCTCTTCGTGAAAATGCGGCGTTAGTAGGTAAAGTAGCAGCCGATGCATATCTTCAGGGAGTCCTCTACTCTGGTTTCAAAGGTGAATCGTTAACCGGGCGCCACTTTTTACTACGTGCGCGAGCATACGGTTTAGTCAAGAATGAGAAAGCTTTGGAATATGAACAAGTCCACCTTAAGCGAATGGTAGCTGAACGCCTTAACATCCTTATCTCTGCTGTCCCAGGCGTCCGAAAAGTAATTCTTGAGTCCCATCCAATTTCACAGGAGGCGTGTTCACTTCTGCAGAAGATTATGCCGGAAATGGAGGTCTGTACAGTCAGTCGAGAAGAACTGCTTGAGTTACCTACAAAAACCGAGAACTTCATTGTTGCCTGGGACTATCAAACCCTTCTGGATCGCAGCAGTAAGCTTGAGGTGGACCCGCTTCATCAGTGTTCTCTCAAGGACGTTTTTGCTAATTGTCGCTTGCTTCCCGGCGAAATAACTTTCGATTGATTCTGCGAAACAGTGCTGCCTTTTCTAATGACCTGCTCGCTCAGCCGAAATGTGTAAATGTTGAGAAACCAGAAGTGATGGGGAAAATAACCAGGCCGAATCAAGCTGTAATATTAGCCGGAGGCAAAGGCACTCGACTACTTCCGCTCACAACTGATAAACCAAAGCCTATGATCGAATTTCATGGCAAGCCATTTCTGGAATATCTTATTGAGATGCTGCGAGAACAAGGCTTTAAACGTTTTTTATTATTATTGGGATATCTGGCGGAGGTTATTCAGGATTATTTTGGGGATGGGAGTAAGTGGGGCATCGAAATAGAATATTCTGTCACGGATGTCGATAACAAAACCGGGCTTCGAATTAAACATGCCGAAGATATCATCGATCCGGTTTTTCTGTTGATGTATTGTGATAATTACTGGCCTATGCAAATCGAGAGCATGTGGCAGCAATTTATTTCCACGGATGCACCCGCTTTAGTAACTGTCTATACTAATAAAGATCACTACACTAAGGACAATCTTCGAGTTGACGAAAACGGATATGTTGAAATATATGATAAAAGCAGGACCGCTCCCAACCTTCAGGGCGTAGATATCGGTTTTTTTATCCTGGATAAAAAGGTGCTTGCTTTGCTACCCGAACGAGAAAACGTATCATTTGAAAAAACCGTTTACCCAAAGTTGATTAAAAACAGGCAGTTAAAAGCATATCTGACAGAACATCGTTACTATAGTGTCGGCTCACATGACCGTTTGCATTTAACTAATGAGTTTCTGTTGCGAATCCCCACTATTATCCTTGATCGTGACGGTGTATTCAATAAAAAACCTCCCAAAGCTCAATATGTATGTAGTTGGGATGATTGGCAGTGGCTTCCCGGGGCAAAAGAAGCACTGTGCTTGTTAAAAAACGCTGGATATCGAATTGCCGTGGTAACAAACCAGGCTGGTATCGCACGTGGTCTTATGACTGAATCAGATCTTGCAATTATACATGAAAACATGCAGACAGAACTGCTTCAATGTGGGGCTAGTGTCGACAGGATATACTATTGCCCCCATCATTGGAATGACAACTGTGCATGTAGAAAGCCAAAACCAGGCATGTTATTCCAGGCACAGCACGATTTTAATTTAGATTTGAGCACAACATTTTTTATCGGCGATGACGCAAGTGACGAACAGGCAGGGCATGCTGCTGGTTGTAAAACACTGATGGTTAATCCAGAATCGTCTTTCTTGAAAATAGTAAAAGAAGGAATTTTAGGAATTCAAACTGACTGATCTGACTCTGCCCTTTACAATTGGTAAGGCACTTATTAAATTGAAACAATGGTTGTTTCTCCTCGACAAGTGTAAATTAACCGTTTGGTGGAAACTATGTCTGAATTCTGCCGTAATCCGCCGACTCTGCCGGTGAGAATGACAAGGCTCTGCCGTTTCCTGCGTTTTTTTGGGAAAATGGTTCTCCAATGAGGTTGTTCGCCGACCGTGCTGTCGCAGCCCGAGCCAGTGATTGTAGACGAGACCGTTTTTACCGAACAAACCCATTTTGATCCGCCCACTGATGACCCGTCCCCTACGCAACCTGCCCGATCCCGCGGCGACGTCGTCGCCCCTGATCTCAGGGGTGCAAATACGATCCTGAAGTTCAAAAGATACGAGGCCCACATCGAACGCAGCCTCTTCAGGACCCTGTATCCGCCCAAACCATAACCTTTTTGCTCAATCCCGCAAACTTTCACACCCTGCGGGAATACACTATAGATCGCCTGGGTCCAGCAAAGCCACCATAGGGAAATCCCCTGATTTTCGCTATCTCCTGATATGCTGACCGTATACGTCCTGATAGCTGAATGTGCGATTATCAGCATCAAAACTGCTGTTTTTTGTCAATCTGATTGAGGGTCCTGTTATTTATAAAAGTTCTGAGTCCCTAAATGACGATATAGGTACAAACCCTTGACATTCAATTCTAAGCGGTTATTGTTAATTTGTTCCGAATCGCAACCTGAGAGGAACAGGCATGACTAAGAGATTATGCGTATCGTGTTTGCCCGCTACGGATGGGCTTTTGGGCCAATCAATGCTGCTCCTGGCCGCAGCCCTCCTCGCTCTCTCCTCAACCACCCACGCCCAGCAGGCTCTCGCTAAGTCAACCATCGTTATTGGGACCGAACTGGATTATCCGCCGTATTCGTTTATGGGCGACGACGGCCAACCGACAGGCTTTAATGTGGAGCTTACTCAGGCAATCGCCGAGGTCATGGGCCTGGATCTGGAGATCAGAATCGGACCGTGGGCTGAGATTCGAGATGCGCTTGAAACGGGCCGAATCGATGCAATCGTCGGAATGTACTATTCATCCGAACGTGATAAACTCGTCGATTTCTCATCTGCCTTTACCATCGTCGACCATGCTGTTTTCGCACGGTCCGATTCTCCGAAAGTAATCACAGAAGAAGATCTTCGCGGCAAAGAAATCATCGTCATGCGCGGCGGTATCATGCACGACTACATCCTCGAGTACATCCTCGAAAAACACCTTCCCCAAAATCCGTTTGTCGTGGACACTCAGGCCGAAGCCCTGCGCCTGCTCGCATCGGGAAAACATGACTATGCCCTTGTTTGCAAACTGCCCGGCCTGTACTGGGTAAAGAAGCTGAACCTGTCAAACGTAGAAACCGTCGGTCCGCTGATGCGCCCGTCACAGTACTGCTTTGCCGTCTCCGAAGGCAACATGGCCCTTGCAGCACGGTTTACCAAAGGACTGGCCATCATAAAACATACCAACAAATACAAACAAATTCACGACAAATGGCTTGAGCCTTTGGAGCCCCGCGGCATCACCACAGATGTTATCGTCAGGTACGCTGTTTTAATCCTGGTGCCCCTCTGTGCTCTGATCATAATTACTGCTGTATGGTCACAAGTCCTCAGAAGACAAGTAGCCCAAAGAACCGCCCAACTCCGAAAGGAAATAGCGGAGCATGAGCAAGCCGATCAAGAGATTGAAAGATTATCGAGATTCCCCTCTGAAGACCGCGGTCCTGTCCTGCGAGTCAGTCGGGAGGGACTGTTACTGTATGCCAATCCTGCCAGTGAGAAACTCTTGCGTGATTGGAGTTGTCAGGTTGAAGAACCAGTTCCGGAGTACTGGAAGAAAGTTTCACAAGATGCTCTTGAAAAAAACGCTGAACAGATAATTGAGTATAATCTGGCAGACAGGACATTATCATTTGTCATTGCTCCGGTTGCCGGGGCGGGATATGTGAACCTTCATGGTCGTGATATTACCGACCGTAAGCGGGGCGAGGCGATACTACAGAAAAGTGAAGAGCGTTTCAGGCTTCTATATGAGAGGTCTCCCCTGGGTTATCAGTCACTTGACGCCGACGGCAATTTAATTGAGGTTAACCAGGCCTGGCTTTCTTTGCTCGGATACGAGAAGGAGGAGGTCATTGGGCGGTTATTCGCTGATTTCCTGGCCACTGGCTTTGGCGAACTCTTCAATGAGCGGTTCCCCTGCTTCAAGGCAGCCGGTGAAGCCCGTTCGGTGCCTTTTGAGATGGTCAGGAAGGACGGCATCCATATTCACGTAGAGATCGATGGAAAGATCAGCTACAACCCTGACGGAAGCTTCAAACAAACCCACTGTGTCCTCCGCGATGTTACCGAACGCAGGAAGGCGGAGGAAGAGATGTTGAATCTCTCCAGATTTCCATCTGAAGACCGCAGTCCTGTTCTCAGAGTCAGCCAGGAGGGAGTGTTACTGTATGCCAATCCTGCCAGTGACGAATTGTTGCGTGATTGGGGCTGTCAGGTTGAGGAACCGGTTCCTGAGTACTGGAAGAAAGTTTCACAAGATGCTCTCAAGAAAAAAGCCGAACAGAGAATTGAGTGTGATCTTGCAAACAGGACGTTATCATTTGTTATTGCTCCGGTTGCCGGGTCCGGATATGTGAACCTTTATGGTCGTGATATTACCGACCGCAAGAAGGCGGAGGAGGAATCCTTCAATGCCCAGCAGAGACTGATTGACCAACGGCGGCACGAGACCGAACATGTGGAAACCGAGCTTGCCAGAGTACGCCAGGAACTTGTTCGAAGCACGCGTCTGGCGGCAATTGGGCAGGTGTCGGCGAGCATTGCTCACGATTTACGCAACCCCTTAGGTACCGTGCGTAATGCGGCCTATTTGTTGAATCGCCATCTTCCAAAGGATGAGCCGAAACTCCTTGATTATATCGACATCATAGACCAGGAGGTTGCCAAGGCCGATCAAATCATCACGAATCTTCTGGAAATGGTCGGGGCCAAGGTGCCAAGAAAGCGTCCGGTGGATTTGGGCCAAATCATCGAGGAGGTCGAGCAGGCCCGAAAGAGTGAAGGGGTCGCTTGTCGAATCTCGGTAGCCCCCGATCCATTTGTCGTGCAGGCCGATGAGGATCAGTTGCGGCAGGTAATAGACAATATCCTCAGCAATTCGGTTTATGCTATGGGAGGACAAGGTAGTTTTTTTGTCGAAGCCAGCCGGGATTCCGACTATGATACTATAGTATTTAGGGATACCGGGTCGGGGTTTGCGCCGGAGGTCAGGGACAGGCTCTTCGAGGCGCTTGTTACGACCAAGGCCAGTGGGATCGGCCTGGGACTGACCATCTGTCACCAGATCATAGAGAAACACGGTGGAACGATTGAAGCGGACGAGCATAACCAGCAAGGGGCGATTATTCGAATCCGGCTGCCGCGAGGTTGATATCAAAGAGTTGAACGTGTGGAGAACAGGATTATGCCTGATATGAATTCAACCCGAAAGTCGCAGAAGGTTCTGATCGTCGATGATGAGTTGAACATGCGAAGGACACTTAACGACATCCTTGAAGACGAGGGTTATGACGTGACTACGGCGGCAACGGGAGAAGAGGCGATCGAACTTTGCTCCCGGAACAACTATGAAATCATACTCATGGATGTGCGGATGCCCGGTATCGACGGAGTGGAGGCCTTTCGGCAGATCAGGCGACATCAGGAAGGTGTCCGTGTGATTCTTATGAGCGCCTACAGCATCGATGCCCTGAGAGAGGCCGCACTCGACGACGGCGCCATTGCCTTTCTCGCAAAGCCGCTTGACCTGCGGCAAGTTATCGGCCTGATAGGTGAAGTGAAAGACACAGCCATACTGGTCGTCGAAGATGACCAGGAGACGGCCGAATTGCTCAGTAATAATCTGAGGGAAGACGGATACAGGGTGACGACAACCCGGTCTCCGCATGACGCACTGGAACTCGTCGAACAGATACGGTTTGATCTGATATTCCTCGACACCAATCTGTCCACAATGAACGGGCTCGAACTGTACCTTGCCATAAAGAAGATCACACCGAGCAGTACGGCAATCATGATCTCCGGCGCCGAGGAGGAATTCGAGGAAATAGCCAAAGAGGCCGTACGGCGCAACGCCTATACAATAGTAAAAAAGCCGCTGGATATAGACCATATTCTGGGCTTGCTGGAGCGGCTCACCGGCAAACGAGTTTCCGGTGATCTGCGAAAACCGCCGTTGTCGAATACCTGACAACCAAACCCATGATTCAAAGGGGCAAACTTATGGAAGAGAATGCAGAACGGCAGCCGAATTCATGTGTACTCGTCGTCGAGGACAATGAGGTACAGCAGCGGATATTAGTGGACCTGATGAAGATGGAGGGATTTGAAGTTATCGGGTGTTCCACAGCCGCCGAAGCGACCGAGCAACTCAGTCGAATGAGCACCGGCGTTGTGGTGCTGGACCTTAAGCTGCCTGATCACAGCGGTACTGAATTGCTGGAGAGGCTGAGTGTGGACAGCAACATGATTCGCGTCATAATCCACACGGCATACAGTTCGTATGAATCCGCCAAGGACGCCTTGAACCTGGGCGCGTTCGCTTATGTCGAAAAGGCCGACGATCCCGAAGTCCTCCTCCGTCATGTGCACAGGGCATTCGAGGAGAGCCTGCGTTTATATACCCACACTCTGGAAAAGGAGGTTTCCAAACGAACCGCAGAACTGCAGGAGGCCAACCGTGTGCTGCAACAGGAGATCGCCGAGAGAAAGCAGGCTGAGAAACAACTGGAACAGGCTAAGAAGCAGGCGGAATCTGCAAACATAGCCAAGAGTCAGTTTCTTGCCAATATGAGTCACGAACTCCGTACACCTATGAGTGTGATTATAGGTTTTGCCGATCTTCTGGCTATGGAGGAGTTGACCAATGACCAGAAGTCACAAGCCAGGCTTATTCAGAAAGCCGGAAAATCACTCCTGCGAATAATCGACGAGATATTGGATGTCTCAAGGATCGAGGCGGGCAAACTTGAAATCAGGCTGACGGAACGTCCCTTGAAAAAACTGCTCGATGGTATCGAAGCCATGATGCGACCCCTGGCCAGGGAAAAAGGGCTGCGATTTGAAGTGTTCAGCAGCAGTCAACTGCCCACCGTTATACGAACCGACCACGACCGTATTCATCAATGTCTCGTGAACCTCATTGACAATGCAATCAAATTCACCAGGAGCGGACATGTTCATCTGAGAGTGTCCATGGAGGATAGACAGGACAATTCCTTTCTCCGCTTCGATGTGGAGGATACCGGCATTGGAATAGTGCCGGATAAACATGAGAGCATATTTGCATCATTTACACAGGCCGATGGAAGTCACACCCGCAAATACGGCGGTGCCGGTCTTGGCTTGACAATCACAAAGCAATTAGCCGAACTTCTCGGAGGAGATGTTTTCTGCACCAGTGAAGCAGGCAAAGGATCGGTATTCTCTCTGGTGATCCCGGCAGGTGTCGATACAGAGTCATTTACACTCATGGACCGGGGCGAGCAATCTCAGGATTCAACTTCTGAATCTGAGACACCGGATGCTCCCCAACTCTGCGGCAAGGTTCTTCTGGCTGAAGACGATCAGGGCTGCCTGATCCTGCTGGAGAAAGTCCTCAGACGCTTTGGATTTGACGTGGAAACCGCCGAGGACGGCAGAGAGGCAATCGAAAAAGCCCTCCAACAACCCTGGGACCTTATATGCATGGACATACAGATGCCTGTCTTGAACGGATATGAGGCCACACGGAGGTTGAGGAGTGAAGGAATAACTACACCGATAATTGC
>SDBS01005117.1_pt1 | contig 12831 bp, 9 predicted proteins | sample 2277091 | NCBI WGS metagenome assembly SDBS01 (sample SAMN10404972, study PRJNA504765) | marine sediment metagenome | isolation source: marine sediment core GS10_PC15, 163 cmbsf | place: Arctic Ocean: Southern Knipovich Ridge | collected 2010 | reverse complement strand
TTTTGATGTATATCAGGGAGATCAATTGGAAGAAGGCAAAAAAAGCATTGCATTCTCACTGCGTTTTAGAGCGAACGACCGGACCCTTGGCTTAAATGAAATAAAAAAGATTCACGGCCGAATTGTTGATAAGTTAAGCGCATTGGGAGCGGAACTCCGGTCCTAGATTTTAACCCGGAAATTGCAATAGAATTCAGCGCTAGGCTTGTTATTTTGACTTTATGCTGTGTCAACCGGCACTTTTTTTGCTCGACCTACACAAAGTACGTCTGTGCAAAAAAGCACCGTCTTCCTTGCCTAAAGTCAAAATCCCTGCGCCTATCATCTAAGTCTACTGCAATATCAGGGTTTTCCCAGACACACAATATGCCATCTTTCATTAGGTAAAAACAGGGAAGGATGGCTTAAGTTTTTAAACTGAATAATAGGGAAGGTGTATAATAACGCAATAATAGCAATACATATTGCATATATAACTAGCATGATGTATAATGTTCATATTGTATGACTTTAAAATCCATATCGCAATAGAGCAAACATAGGATTTGTTGACCTATTAAAGTTCAGACAAAGAAGGACACTAACCAGGAGATGTAAAACAATGGTAAAAGTGGGTATTGTCGGAGCATCAGGCTACACCGGTGCGGAACTAATTCGCATCCTCGCTAATCATCCCCGGGTAGAATTAGCATATCTAACAGCCAACAAGTATGCAGGTCAAGAGGTTGCTTCCCTCTATCCCCATCTGGCTGTTTCAACTAACCAATCGTTTATTGCTTATGATGAGAAAAAAGCAAAAGATGCAGATATTATTTTTGTTGCTTTGCCCCATGGCACTTCAATGAAGATTATTCCTGACTTGTGGGGGTTTGGCGGAAAGATTATTGATCTAAGCGGCGATTTCCGGCTGAAGGATCCGGAGCTTTATCGGAAATGGTACGGTATACCTCACACCGCTCCATCTCTTCTTGGCAAAGCGGTATATGGCCTACCGGAGCTCTACCGTGATCAAATAAAGAAAGCGGATTTTATCACTAATCCGGGTTGTTATCCGACAAGCGCCCTATTAGCAGTGGCGCCCTTGCTCAAAGCTGGTTTAGTAGCCGATGATCCTTTAATCATAAATTCTTGCTCAGGATTATCGGGAGCCGGAAGAGGGCTTTCATTAACAACTCACTTTTCGGAATGCAATGAAAGCGTTGAAGCATATTCGGTGGGGGTACACAAACACACACCTGAAATGGAGCAGGAGATGAGTGTTTTCCGAAAAAAAGATGTGGTAATTACTTTTGTTCCCCATTTAGTTCCAGTAAGCAGAGGGATATTAACGACTGCCTACTGTACGCTTAGCGGAAATTGGGAAACGGGAAAACTAGTGGGCCTGTATGAAGATTTTTACCGGACATCAGCTTTTATCAAGGTTTTAAACGAGGATAGTTATCCCAAAACCAAACACGTCTTGGGTTCAAATTATTGTTACTTGACCATAAGAATGGATGTCCGAACCGGTAAGGCAATTATAGTTGCCGTTATTGATAATTTGGTTAAAGGTGCATCCGGTCAAGCCGTACAAAACATGAATATTATGTGTGGTTTAGCTGAAGAAGAGGGCCTAAGAAATATAGGATTGGCACCGTAAAGGGCAAAAAAACCGATAAGGGATATTTGATGAGTGACTAGCGATAACAAAGCATTCAATTAAAGTTTTTATCGATTATCGCTGATCGAAAGTCGAAAATCGGAATTTATGAACGTGAGTGAGTAAACTATAGAATGAAAAGATATGAAGGAGAAAAAGACTTGAAATTTGAGGAAATATCCGGTGGTGTAACAGCGCCTAAAGGATTCAAGGCCTCCGGAGTCCGGTGCGGAATAAAAAAAATCAATAAAAAGGACCTGGCAATAGTATTTTCGGAAGCGAAAGCGCAAAGCGCGGGAGTGTTTACCCTGAATACCATAGCTGCTGCTCCTGTTGTTGTCAGCAAGAAGCATCTCAGTTCGGGATCGTGCCAGGCTGTGGTTGTCAACAGCGGATGCGCAAATGCATTTACGGGACAACGGGGTCTTGAGAATAGTATATCTATGACTAAATCAGTAGCTACTAAGCTGGATATTGAAAGCAGAGATGCACTTGTAGCATCAACCGGTGTAATCGGTGATTATTTGCCCATGGATAAAATTGAGAAGGGCATCGATCAGGCTTGTGCGGAGCTATCTGCTTCGGGGGACTCGGATGCGGCGGAAGCCATAATGACTACCGATACATTCCCTAAAAAAGTGGCCGTGGAATTTAAGCTGGCCGGCAAAACAGTTAGAGTAGGCGGAATGGCTAAAGGCGCTGGTATGATAGCTCCCAATATGGCTACCATGCTAGCTTTCATAACCACTGATATAAAAATTGATCACTTGTTACTCCGAAGGTGTCTAAAAGAGGCTGTGGCCAAGTCTTTTAACATGATCACCGTAGACGGTGAAACCAGTACTAATGATATGGCGATTGTGTTGGCCAACGGTTTGAGTGAGGCGTCTTTGGAAGATACCGAAACCGGATCCGGGATTTTCAAGGAAGCGCTTGAATTTGTCTGCTCTACCTTGGCTAAGATGATAGTCCGGGACGGTGAAGGAGCAACCAAATTCGTGGAGCTGACAGTTAAAGGCGCTAACAAAAGCGAAGAAGCTCGTCAAATTGGAATGGCCATAGCAAACTCTATATTGGTAAAAACTGCATTCTACGGAGAAGATGCTAATCTGGGAAGAATCATTGCTGCCGCTGGTCACGCAGGTGTGGATATTGATCCCAAACAAGTTGAGCTTTTCTTCTCTTCTGAAAAAGTTGCTGAAGGCGGTGCCTATTTGGATTTTGATGAGAGCAAGGTAAATCTGGCGCTGAAAGAGAAGGAGTTTGAGTTTACAGTGGTAGTCGGCCAGGGACCAGGTGAAGCTACTATCTGGACCACTGATCTGTCTCACGAGTACGTGGACATAAACGCCCATTACCGAACATAGGGATCAACCATTTGCTGTATAGCACAACATGGATTGTGCATGGTGCCTGAAAAATAAAAGCCCTTATGTTTTAAATTCAAAATGGCTTAAAGATATTTTTTCATTTTGATCTGTAATTTTTATCTTTTAGTTTCTATTTTTGAGTTATTGATGTACTGATATTTGCCAATTATTGAAGTAAGAATGTTTACAGAGACCGGAGGTTGTAGAAGGTTTGATGAAGGAAGCATTAAAAAAAGCGGAGATTTTAACAGAAGCGCTGCATTGGATAAAGGAATACAGAGGCAAAAAGGTAGTTGTCAAATATGGGGGTAAGGCCATCATGACTGATGACCGGTTAAAAGCCTCGGTAATCTCTGATATTGTAGCAATGAAGCTAGTGGGAATAGATCCTGTGGTTGTACATGGTGGTGGCCCCGAAATTTCAAAGTATATGAAAAAAGCCGGAAAAATACCCAAATTCATTGATGGACTGAGAATCACTGATAAGGAAACCATGGGAATTGTGAAAGAAGTGTTGGTGGAAAAAATAAACCGGGAAATTGTTAACTCTATGAATGAGCATAAGGCGGTAAGGCAAAAAGAAGAAATTGGAATTGGTTTGAGTGGTGACCAGGGATTGATATTGGCGGAAGCGAAGAAGCATCATGTAGACCTGGGATTTGTGGGTAGTGTTCGAAAAGTAGAGGGATCAATATTGGAACGGATCATCGATAAAGGTTTGATTCCGGTTATATCACCTATGGGATCGGGACCGGACGACTGCACCTACAATATAAATGCAGATCAGGTTGCAGGTGAAATAGCGGCAGCTTTGAATAAGCGAGAGCCTGGCAACGTCAATATTGTTTTCTTGACCGATGTGGACGGTCTTTATGTGAATTTTGAGGATAAAGGCTCGCTTGTATCACGATTAGGACTGGAAGAATGTCGCAAAATGATAAGAGCAAATAGGATTTCCGATGGAATGCTTCCCAAGGCCAAGGGTTGCATGACTGCTTTGGAAGGCGGGGTTCCCTATGCTCATATACTCAATGGTGCCCGGAAGCATGCTCTGCTGGTGGAGATGTTTACGGATAAAGGTATCGGAACAATGATTACCCGTTAGTATTAAATGACAGAAGCTGTATGCAATATAAAAAATCTAAGAATATGCGGTGAAACAAAATGGATTTTTCAAATGAATATATGCAGAAAGAGGCACAATATCACATCTCGACATACAAACGATTTCCGGTTGTTTTTACTAGAGGTTTTGGGTGCCGGCTTTGGGATACCGGAGAAAAAGAGTATTTGGATTTTGTCAGCGGATTGGGCGTATGCAGTGTCGGGCACTGCCATCCAAAAGTTGTTGATGCCATAAGGAAAAGCGTAGGTCAGTTAATGCATGTTTCCAATCTCTTTTATACGGTGCCTCAGATACAGCTGGCCGAGCGTTTATCTCAAATCTCCTTCGGAAAAAAAGTGTTTTTCTGCAATAGTGGAGCCGAGGCAAATGAGGGAGCAATTAAGCTTGCAAGGAAATATGCCAAGATGATCTGGGGCGAAAACAGATATGAGGTTATAACCGCCTACCGGTCTTTTCACGGTAGAACTTTCAAGACACTGGCAGCAACCGGTCAGCCGGACAAACAAAAGCCTTTTGAGCCACTTCCGCCCGGATTCAAACACGTTAATCTGAATAAAGCGGCCCAGTTGGAGCAAGCGATTTCACAGAAGACGGGAGCAGTGTTGCTGGAGCCGATTCAAGGAGAAGGTGGTGTTTACGAATGCGATTTTGACTATTTAAGGGAAGTTCGGGAAATCTGCGACCGAAACCGGTTGCTACTTATTTTGGATGAAGTTCAAACAGGACTGGGCAGAACCGGAAAGATGTTTGCATATGAGCACTACCAAATTGAGCCAGACATAATTACCCTGGCCAAAGGTTTAGCGGGAGGTCTTCCTATAGGTTGTTTTATCGCCAAAGATGAAGTGGCCAAAGCTTTTAAATATGGTGATCATGCTACGACTTTTGGTGGTGGCGCGGTTCCATGCTCCGCCGCACTTGCAGTTCTTGAGGTTATTGAAGAGGAAAAGCTAATTGAGAACTGTGCTATAATTGGCTCTTATCTCAAAGAGAGACTCGTGTCTCTGGCGACAAAATTGCCTATCAAGGAAATAAGAGGTAAAGGCCTGATGATCGGGGTTGAGCTCCAAAACTCGATTGCTCCCCAAATTGTAAATAATTGTTTGGAAAAAGGGATTGTTTTGAATCATATAGGAAAGAATATTATTCGTTTTCTTCCTCCGCTTTGTGTAACGCGGGAGGAGATTGATGAAGGATTAAGAGTATTTGAGAAAACATGGGAAGAGATAGAGAAAAAAAATACATGATGCAGGATACAGGAATGGAAGATAGTATCCTGGTTGGAGGAGTAAATGTCCAGACTCAAAGGAAGAGATTTTCTTACCCTGGCGGATTATAGCCAGGATGAGATCTATCAGGTCCTTTCTCAAGCAATAGAGCTTAAAAGATCAAGGCGGCTAAACAATTCTTGCCAGCTTTTGCAGGGAAAAAGTGTAGCGATGATTTTTCAAAAGCCTTCGACCAGAACCAGGGTATCTTTTGAGGCTGGAATTGCTCAATTGGGTGGCTACCCCCTGTTTCTAAATGCCAACGACCTACAATTATCCAGAGGTGAGAGCCTGGAAGAAACCGGAAAGGTTTTGTCACGTTATGTTGAGGGCATTGTTATGCGGGCTTTTGCCCAAAAGGATTTGGAGGAACTGGCTGAGGGAGCAACAATACCTGTTGTAAACGGATTAACTGATGATCTTCATCCTTGCCAGGTGCTGGCTGACCTGTTGACTGTTCTGGAAGAGAAAGACCGGCTTGCCGGATTGAAACTGGCCTATGTCGGCGACGGAAACAATGTGGCAAATTCGCTGCTTATTGCATCTGCAAAGATGGGGATCAATATTTCCATAAGTTCTCCCAAGGGTTATGAACCAAACGAAAACGTGGTTCGGAAAGCAATGCACTTCTTGCGAGGAATCTCTCCCAAAGTGAGGATTTCCAATGATCCTGTAGAGGGAGTAAAAGATGCTGACATTGTTTATACCGACGTCTGGACCAGTATGGGTGATGAAAACGAAGATGAGGACAGAAAGCTTCTCTTCCAGCCGTATCAGGTCAATGAAGCTTTGTTGGCTCATGCCAAGGACAATGCAATAGTAATGCATTGTTTGCCCGCTCACTATGGGGAAGAGGTTGCCTTGGATGTTCTGGATAACCGTAACTGTGTGTTCTTTGATCAAGCGGAAAACCGCCTACATGCACAGAAAGCCTTACTAAACTTGCTGTTGGGTGATTAGAGTGAAGACAAAGAGTGACCGGCTCAATGCAATTCGCAGGCTGGTGCTGGAAAAAAAGATTAGCACTCAAGATGAGATTGTCACGAAACTGAGAGAAAAAGGATATAAAGCAACCCAGGCAACGGTTTCAAGAGATATTGTTGAGCTGAGGTTGCACAAAATCAGGACTGATAGTGGAAACATCTATGTATTGCCTCAGACTGGAGTAGCAGGTGAAGCAGAGTATCTGCGACGGATGTTGAGGGAATTTGTAAGCACGATTTCCCGGGCGGGAAATCTTATTGTGGTTAAAACAGCACCCGGTGCTGCTCAGGGAGTCGGATCTGCCATAGACAGTACAAGATGGGAAGAGATAGTGGGAAACATTGCCGGTGACGATACCATTCTGGTTGTAACTAAGAATAACGAGACTGGAGTATTGGTACTTAGAAGGCTGGAAGACCTAAAAAGCTCCTAGCACTTTATGGAATAAGGAATTATGAATCAGGAAAAAATAGCTCAAAACGAAAAGCTCAAAACGCCCTTCGGTAAACTCCCTTCGACTATGCTCAGGGCAGGCAGGACAAGCCCTTCGGCTTTGCTCAGGATAAACAAAACAACAACTCAAAATTCAAAATATTTTAAGTTTTGCGCTGTTGCTTTGCGCTTTGCACTTTGCACTTTGCATTGATTTTTCGGGAGGATTGATGGGAAAGAAGAAAGTTATTTTAGCATATTCCGGTGGCCTTGATACGTCAATAGCGATCAGATGGCTTCAGGAAGAATGTGAGAGCGAGGTCATTGCTTTAGCGGTTGATGTCGGACAAGGCGGGGATCTTGATGCTGTCAAAGAAAAGGCTATTAAGATAGGTGCAGTGAAAGCACATCTCATTGATGCAAAATCTGAGTTTGTAACTGATTTCGTTATACCTGCTCTCAAAGCCAACGCGCTATATGAAAAAAAGTATCCGCTAGTCTCAGCATTGTCACGGCCGCTGATTGCCAAATGGCAAGTGGAGCTGGCCGAGTCAGAAGGGGCGCAATACGTTGCTCATGGTTGTACGGGAAAGGGAAACGATCAAGTTCGCTTTGAGGTATCAACATGGGCTTTAAATCCTGACCTGAAGATTATTGCTCCTTTAAGAGAATGGAACATGTCGCGCGAACGCGGGATGGAGTATGCCGAAAAACACAATATATCTGTACCAACCAGCAAGGACAAACCCTATAGCATAGATGAAAACCTTTGGGGGAGGGCAATTGAGTGTGGAGTTCTGGAGGATGCCTGGAATGAGCCTCCTTCTGATGTTTATGAATTAACCACTGACGTCAATAATACCCCGGATGAACCCTGCTATATGGAAATAGGTTTTGTTCAAGGAGTACCAATAGAAATTGATGGTGAAAAGCTGGGATTGGTTGAATTAATTGACCGTGTAGGGAAAGTCGCAGGGAGAAATGGCTGGGGCAGACTTGATATGATCGAGAACCGGTTTGTAGGCATAAAGTCGAGGGAAGTATACGAAGCTCCGGCGGCACTTACACTGATTCTAGCCCATCAGAGTCTTGAGGATTTGACCTTGGATCGCGAGGTGCTTCACTACAAGTCATTGATTGAGCAGAAATATGCTGAGCTGGTCTATTGTGGGCTATGGTACTCGCCTTTGAAAACGGCTTTGGACGCTTTTATTAATGAAACCCAAAGAAGCGTAACCGGCACCGTACGACTAAAACTGCACAAAGGCAGCTGTCAGGTTGTGGGCCGAAAGTCGGATCAGTCATTATACGACTATTCCCTGGCAACTTATGAGGAGGCTGACAAGTTTTCTCACCAGTCAGCCCAGGGTTTTATCGAGCTTTGGGGATTGCCAACAAAAGTGTGGGCCCGGAAAAATAAGAAGTCTTGATGCAGGATACAGGATAAAGGATGCAGGATAAATCATGGATCCTGAATCATATATTGTGATCGAAGGGAGCAAGCGTGAAAGCGTGGGGCGGGCGATTTAGCAAGGAAACTGATGAGACTGTGGAAGAGTTTACAGCTTCACTTGATTTTGACTGCCGTTTGTACAAAGAAGATATAGCTGGAAGTATTGCTCATGCCCGGATGCTGGCTGAGTGTCAGATCTTGCCTAAGCATGAAGCGGAGCAAATTACCAAGAGCCTTAAGGGAATTGAAAAGGATATAGGGGAAGGCAAATTTCCCTTCAATCTTGCCGATGAAGATATTCATATGAGCATAGAGCGGGCTCTTATAGAAAGAATAGGTGTTATCGGCGGCAAACTGCATACTGCTCGCAGCCGCAATGATCAAGTGGCTCTGGATATAAGGATGTACCTTAAGAAAGAAATAGGGAACATTGCGCGGTTATTGACAAGCTTACAAAAAACTCAACAGGACCTGGCTCAAGAGAACCTAGATGTTATTATGCCCGGCTACACCCACTTACAGAGGGCACAACCCCTGTTATTTGCTCATCATCAGATGGCTCACTTCTTTTGTATCTGTCGTGATTTCGACCGTTTTAAAGCATGCTTTGAGCGGACTGATGTAATGCCACTGGGATCAGGTGCTATTGCGGGGACATCTTTTCCTATTGATCGAGAGTATGTCGCCCGTGAACTAGGATTTTCAAGAATATCAGATAACAGCATAGACGCTACCAGTGACCGGGATTTCCTGCTTGAATTTTTAAGTGTATCCTCACTCACCATGGTTCATCTCAGTCGGATTGCTCAAGAGTTAGTGTTATGGTCAACTCAAGAGTTTGGTTTTATTGAATTGGACGATGCTTATACCACTGGCAGCAGCATTATGCCTCAAAAAAAGAATCCTGATGTAGCCGAGCTGGTTCGAGGAAAATCGGGACGTATTTATGGTAATCTGATAGCGCTTTTCACAACTTTGAAGGCGCTTCCTTTGGCATATAACCGCGACTTACAGGAAGATAAGGAACCGGTATTTGACACCATCGATAATCTAAAACTGTGTTTGGCAACTTTGGTCGGAATGCTTTCTACCCTCAAAATTAACCGGCAAGCAATGGAAAGAGCAGCCGATTCCGGATTCTCAACTGCCACGGATGCGGCTGATTACCTGGCAAAGAAAGGCATGTCGTTTAGGCAAGCACATGAAGTGGTAGGAAAACTGGTTAAATACTGCATTTCTCAAAATGTGGGTTTGCAGAATCTCGAATTAGCTGTTTTAAAGAAACACTCGGAGTTTTTTGATGATGATATTTTTAATGTGCTGAATATTCAAAACTCGGTTAAGAGTAAAACAAGCCAGGGAGGAACCTCCCCTACTAGTGTAAAGAAACAGTTTAAGACTGCAAAACAACTCTTGGCTGAAGAAAAGAAATGGCTTAAAAGCATATAAGAAATCGGTTTTGCTCACTGCTTACCTCTTTGTTGGCTCCAACTCAAGGAATTTGATCTATGGACAATGAGTATGCTGCAAAGATACTGGATGAAATTGCTGACTTGTTGGATATTGAAGGCGAAAGCAGCTTTAGGGTTCAAGCATATCGTCGTGCGGCTAACGGCTTACGCGGTCTTATCGAAAACATAGAGAGGATAAATAAAGAAGGCCGGTTAAGAAAAGTGCCGGGAATAGGGAAGGGGATTGCCGAAAAGCTGGAGGAGCTGCTCACAAAAGGCAAGATTGAATATCACGAAGAACTGAAAGAAAAAATTCCTCCCAGTTTGCTTGAACTAATTCAGGTTCCCGGTTTGGGGCCGAGAAAAGCAAAGATTTTATACGATAATCTCAATGTTCAGAGCATTGATGATCTTCTGGAAGCTACTCAGGACCATAGGGTAGCATCTTTAAAAGGATTTGGTTCTCAGACCGAGGAGAATCTTCTTAAAAGTGTTAGGCAGTTCAGAGAGGGTAGAGAACGGATTCTTCTCAGCGAAGCCTATCCAATTGCTGAAAAGATTCTTGGTGAGTTAAGAAAGACTTCTTTAGTGATCAAGGCGGATGCCGCCGGTTCTCTGCGTCGGATGAAAGAGACTATCGGGGACATTGATCTATTAGCGGCTAGCGCTGAACCCATGAAGCTTATGGACTTCTTTTGTTGTCTTTCCCTTGTTGATCAGGTTCTGGTTAAAGGTGATACTAAGTCAAGCGTCATTGCCAAAAACGGTTTCCAGGTGGACTTGAGAGTCGTAACCCCCGAACAATACGGATCCGCGCTTCAGTATTTCACCGGTTCCAAAGAACACAATATTCACCTAAGAGATATAGCTAAGAAACGCGGTTTGAAAATCAACGAGTATGGTCTTTTTGAAGTTGTCTCTGACCGGAAAATGGGGGGAGAAACCGAAGAAGGAATATATACGAGTTTAGGAATGCAGCACATTCCTGCTTTGATCAGAGAAGACAAGGGCGAGATAGAATTAGCCAAGGAGCACAAGCTGCCCCGGCTGCTGCAGCTTGAAGATATCAAGGGGGACCTCCATGTTCACTCATCATGGAGCGACGGAATCAACGGCATCAGAGACATGGCGCAAGAGGCTGTACAATTGGGACACTCCTACATAGCTATTTGTGATCACGCAGAGAAACTGACGGTGGCGGGTGGCTTGAGCAAAGAGGATGTTCGGGCGCGGAAGAAAGAGATAGATAGGCTCAATCATCAATTAGACGGATTTACCATACTGTCCGGAATTGAGCTCAATATTGATAATGAGGGTCATCTTGATTATGAAGATGATTTTTTAAAGGAGTTTGATATTGTTGTCGCTTCCATTCATAGTGGGTTTAATCAGCCCGAGGAGGTCTTGACCAGGAGAATGCTTGCAGCGATTGGTAATCCTAATGTGGATATTATTGGTCATCCGACCGGTAGAATTCTGGGGAGGCGCCCTCCTTATGCCTTGGATCTTGAAGCTGTGTTAAAAGCGGCAGCGGAACACGGAACATTATTGGAATTAAATTCTTACCCTGACCGGCTTGATCTCAAAGATGATTATGTGCGGGAAGCAAAGAGGCGGGGAGTAAGGATTGCCATAAATACCGATGCTCACACCGCGTACCATCTCCGGTATATGCTATTTGGAGTCGCCACGGCAAAACGCGGATGGCTTGAGGCTGAAGATGTAGCAAACACCTGGCAGCTAGATGATTTGATGAGTTTCTTAAGAGATAAATCCGTATGATTATCCCCGTAGCCCGATTGTTTTACCGTGGAGGATTGCAGGTGCCACAGGGGCTGTATCCTTGACTCTTTGCCTCACTTAAGCTAATGGCGTGTTTGCTGGCTTTGAGGTGCCTGCAGCCATCATTGTGATATTTTGTGCCGGTATCAGTTACAAAAACTGTGGGGTGCGTCGGGGAAGTCGGATCCCATGAATCCTGATAGCCGAAGTACATTGGGCGTTCAGCGATTATGGCATTGTCGGATTCAACTTTAAGGGACACCTCTTTGTTGGCTCCAACATCCGTGTTAACATTTACGGTTTCTCTTGAATATGCGGGTATGTTTTTGCCAATCGTTTTAGTGTCTCCGTCTCGATACATATAGGTTATGGTTATGTTGGCAGATGCTGCATTAGGGTTTTGTAAAGTGAGCCATTCTCTAAAACCATCTCCGGTATATCCTTCGGCAAAGTACCAACTTGTTTGAGCAGCAGTTACTCCTATGGTGTTATGTCCGCCATCACTGAAATCCTCTATAGCAAAATATATTGGTCTTTCCGCAACAAGTGGTTGGGTTGATTGGATCTCAATTGAAACTTCTTTGCCCGTACCCACATCCTGGTTTACATAGACTGTCTCTCGGGAGTTTGCGGCAACGGTTCTGCTATTGGTTTGGGTTCCGTTTCCACGGAAGTAATAGGTTATAGTGGCTGTGGCATCGGTTGCACCGGGATTCTGCAGAGTAAGCCAGTTGTCAAAAAGAACCTCAGTGTATCCTTCCGCAAAATACCATGAATTACTGGCTGAAGTTGCTCCTATAGTATTATGGCCACCGCTGCTGTTAAACGTGCTTGAAGGGTCCATGCCTTGATACTCAAAGTAAACCGGTCTTTCGGCAACCAGGGGCTGAGTGGATTCTATTTTTATAGACACTTCTTTATCAGCTCCTGCATCCGCGTTTACATCAACGGTTTCTCTGGAATTCGCGGCTACCGTTTTAGTTCTGACAAGGGTCTCTCCTTGGCGAAACATATAGGTGATTGTAACAGTAGCATCGGTTGCACCGGGGTTTTGCAGGGTGAGCCATTCTTCAAATCCGGAACCGGTGTATCCCTCGGCGAAGTACCAGGTATTGGCTGGTGCGGTAGCTCCTACAGTGTTATGCCCGCCGGGCCATTTGTTTTGGTAGTTGAAGTACATGGAGCGCTCGACAACGATTTGCCTGTCTGCCTCTACCTTGATTGACACTTCCTTCTTTGCGCCCGCATCTAACTTTACACTTACGGTCTCCCTGGCATTTGCAGGAATGCTTTTACTCGTTGTTTGATTTTCTCCCTCTCTAAACA
>SDBS01005116.1_pt1 | contig 12832 bp, 8 predicted proteins | sample 2277091 | NCBI WGS metagenome assembly SDBS01 (sample SAMN10404972, study PRJNA504765) | marine sediment metagenome | isolation source: marine sediment core GS10_PC15, 163 cmbsf | place: Arctic Ocean: Southern Knipovich Ridge | collected 2010 | reverse complement strand
ATGGGTTCTTCCTTTTTATGACCTTTGATAAACTCAAAGTATCCAGGCTCATAATCCTTTTCTGGTGAAAAGTACCAATATTGTTTTCAACGTATTGTGTTATGTCATTTAGATTGAGTTTTTTCATATTTGGTTTTAGATTCTAACAAGTAAAGCTCTACCGGCTGGATTTTCTCTTTTACCATTTCAAAGTATTCCGGGACTATTTCAATCCCAATAGAATTCCTTTTCATTCTGTTGGCAACAAAGTTAGTAGTTCCTGAGCCCATGAATGGATCAAGTACAATCTCACCTTCTTTTGTGAAAAGCTTAATAAACCATTCCGGTAGCCCTTCTGGAAAGGCAGCACTATGGTTTTTGTTATTGCATTCAGTTGCCAAATGCAGAACATTTGTTGGATAAGCCATATCCCGTTCAAGCCAATTGGAAATATTTTTACCAAAACCACTACCGACTTTTGATTCATCTCTTGTTTTGTCAGTTTCACTTAATTTATTTAATCTCGCTTTTGCCCAATCTCCCATTGGTACCATTACCTCCTCTTGATACATGTTGAACTTCTTGCTCTTATTAAATTGTAGTAATCGTTCCCAGGAGTCTCGGAAACGATTGGGCCATTTACCAGGATAGCTGTTTTTCTTATGCCAAATGTATTCTTCTGTCCAAAACCATCCTTGTTTTCTCATTTCAAGAATTAGTTCCATCACGTAAGTGCTTCTTTCGCCATTAAGTACCCGCTCTTTTATATTTAGAACAAATGTACCTGTTGGTTTGAGGACTCGAAGTAATTGCTCACTAATGGGTAAAAACCACTCAACATATTTATCCGAACGAATGCCACCATATGTGTTTTTTCTCTGGTCTGCATAAGGAGGGGATGTAAAAATTAAGTCAACTGAATTGCCATCAATCTTTTTCAGCTCGTCTTTACAGTCACCTAAGTATAAATCTGTTCTTATTTCCATATTACAAAAATACATATATGTGTTCAGGATTAAAAACCATCTGAAGCTTTAATGACATTTTCTTAAGAACAGAAACAAACGTGAAAAAATCTGAATTTATTATCGGTTTTTTGAATGATCTCTTTATAAACTTCAGTCTTCGATCTTCAAACTAACTTTTATATCCAGCCATATTTATAAAAGCCCCAAGAGAATCAGGATTTTTAACAGCATCAGTACTAATAACTTTACCGGGATCCTGTCCCTCTAATATTTTTTTAATTGGTGTTTCCATTTTTTTCCCACTGATGGTATATGGAATTTCATCCACCTGGATAATGTCATCCGGAACATGGCGGGGGGTATATTCTTTTCTAATCGTAATTATCACCTTCTTCCTGATCTCCTCACTGAGAACCAGTCCCTTCTTCATGACAACAAACAGGGGCATTCTTGGTTCACTCCCGGCTTTTTCAATAAACAGGATCAGGCTGTCAACGATTTCAGTAATTTTATCTACCGCCCTGTAAATTTCACTGGTTCCAATTCTTACACCTCCACGATTGAGGGTGGAATCAGACCTGCCATAAATTATCACTCCCTGCCGGGGAGTAATTCTGGTCCAGTCCCCGTGTCTCCACTTTCCCGGATACATTTCAAAATAACTCTCTTTATATCGTATGAAATCCTTATCATTCCAGAAATAAACTGGCATGGAGGGCATAGGCCTGGTAATGACCATTTCCCCCATTTCATCCTGTACCGCTTGTCCTTTTTCATTGAAAGCTTCCAGGGAACAAGCCAGGGCACGACATTGAATTTCCCCTGAATAAACCGGCCAGAGCGGATTGCCTCCAACAAAAGCACTACACACATCTGTACCACCACTTATGGAAGCAAGCCAAAGGTCATTTTTTACTTCCCGGTATATCCAATCAAATCCTTCAGGAGGAAGAGGTGATCCTGTGGAACTCAAAGACCTCAAATTGCTAAGGTCAAAATCATTGGAGGGATGGGTTTTCTCCTTCATATTGGCAACAATATAAGCAGCACTGGTCCCAAAGTGATGAATCTCCACTTCCTGTGCAAATTCCCAAAGAACATTCATATCAGGATATCCGGGACTTCCATCATAAAGAACCAATACGCCACTTACAAGTAAGGAGGCCTGGATATAATTCCACATCATCCATCCTGTTGTTGTATACCAGAAACATCGATCTCCGGGCTTTATGTCATTATGAAAAGCAAGATATTTTAAATGTTCCAGCAAAATCCCTCCATGACTATGGGTAATGGCTTTGGGCATACCGGTCGTTCCCGATGAATAAAGCACCCAGATAGGGTGGTCAAAAGGAACTCTGTCAAACCTAAGCTCCTCTGAATCATTTGAAATTACATCCTCCCACATTATGGAACCGGGAATCTGATTTATGAATTTTTCCGGGTTAGCATGCGGAATCAGGATGAGTTTTTCTAAACTTCCTAAAGCCTCACTCAATTCAAGAACTTCATCTGACCTGTCAAAAAACTTACCTCCATATTGATATGCATTAACGGCAATCAACACCCGGGGCTCAATCTGCGAAAATCTATCAATTACCGAAGCGGTGCCAAAATCAGGTGAGCTACCCGACCAGATAGCTCCAATAGAATTAACCGCCAGGAAGGCAATATTGGCCTCAGGGATATTCGGAAGGTAGGCTGCAACACAATCTCCCTTCTTTATACCAATAGATAAAAGATATGACCTGAAAGCCGATACTTTCCGCCTGAGCTCTTTCCAACTCATTTCCTGAACAGGTGAGGTTTCTGATTTATAGATAATGGCCGGATGATCTTCTGTTTCATTCCTGAAAATATGCTCTGCATAGTTTAAACTTGCTCCCTCAAACCATTTGGTATATGGCATTTTATGTTGAGAAACTACAGAACTATAAGGCGTGGAAGAAATTACCTTAAAATATTTCCAGACAGACTCCCAGAAGTCTCCCAAATTCTGAACCGACCACAGCCAAAGATCGTGGTAATCATCAAAGTCATGATCGCAATTCTTCCTCAGCCACTGAATAAAATTATACAGATTGGAAGTTTTTTTTAAGTCCGAAGAAGGCTCCCAAAGTTTTGCAGGAAATTTTTCTTCATAGGAATTCATAATACAATTTTATTTCTATTTAAGTTGTTGGATGCTGCCAATAACAATTAGATTCTACCCAAATATTTAGAGTAAGTCATTGCAAGAGTCCGGTAAATGAAGTGTGCAAATTTGGTATAAGGGATATACAAAATCACCATCCATACCAAAACAAGATGAATAAAATAGAGATGATAAGCATATGACCAGTTCTGGAACCTGGCAATTTCGACTATTAAACCGGAAATCGTAAGAAAAAACAAGGATATAATAAATAACCAATCGGAATAATTGCTGTTAGCTCTCTGTTCATTATCGATGATCCTATATAAAATCATAATGCTGCAGCCAATTAAAAGAAATAAGCCAGCAATATTCCCTAATGTTTTCACAGGATTCCAGAATCCCATTGGATACTCAAAAAACAATGTTGCCAGAATAGCATAAAATGTTACTGCCAATAACAAAACGAAACCCCAGAATACCATAAAATGGGCCCAAAAACGATAGCTGTTAATTGTACAGATCCGGAAATTTTTATGTGTAAGAATTGTTAGCAGAACTGAAAAAAAACCTGGAAGCAGAGTTCCATTAGGTTTAGCAACTGTTGTTGAATGCTTAAGATTTTTCCAATATTGTTTCAAGCCGGTAACAAAGCCTGAAAAAGAAACCAATACCAGTAATAAGAAAGAGATATTCAATAATCCGTGGGGGAAAAATTTTGAGTAAATAACCGGACCATCGGGAATTTTGAAAGTACCTGCAAGTATAAGAATTAATGATATTACCATAACAGGAAAACCAATAATCAATGGTAAAAAAGCAGGTTTTTGCATTATTTTTCCAACAAAACGTGGCCTTGCGTAATGCTGATAACAATAGTTACGAAGCGAAGCAATAACGTCACCAGGTCGTATATCACGCGGGCAGGTAGCTGAACAATCTCCGCATTGATGACACAACCAGATATCAGGATCTCCAAGCAATTTTTCCTTTAATCCCCAGCTTGCCCATATCATCTCCTTTCGGGGAAAGGGATTATTTTTTGGAGAAAGATCACATACTGCAGTACAACTCCCGCATTGCATACAGGTAGTAAGGGCTGAACCACAGTCCTTTTTAAGATGATTAATAAAGTCAATATCCGGTTCTATAAAGCTCATAAATTATGAATCCTGCCTTTAGATTTACACTTAAATAATTCGTATTAGTTTTAAAAGAAAAAAACTAAAAGTAAACTTATGATTTTTTTAGAAACCTCGGGCATTGATGTATTAAAAGATACAATTGATGCAACTCTCCACTTAAAGAAGTGCCATAATCAGTTTAACAACAATACAACTGGATTTAGATCTTTTATCAGGTGGGTTGAAATGATTAAATAATGTAATTCATAGATATTATCCAATTAGCTTACGCAGGGCGGAAAGTAGCATATTCACATGATTGGCATCGCTGCTGTGCCCCATAAGTCCTATTCGCCATATTTTACCGGTAAAAGGTCCCAGGCCTGCACCTATTTCAATATTGTATTCATCAAGCAGTTTTCCCCGAATAAGTGTATCATCAACTCCTTCAGGTATTTTTACAGAATTGAGCATGGGAAGCCTGTATTCTTTATCAACAAGGAATTCAATGCCCAACTCTTCCAGCCCATCTCTGAGTAAGACATGATTCTGGCTGTGCCTGTTAAATCGGTTTTCCAGACCCTCTTCAAAAATCAGGCGCAAAGCCTCATGAATCGAATACATCATGCTAATGGGAGCAGTATGGTGATAGGCCCTTTTTGCTCCGGCCCAGTAATCTCTGACCATGCTCAGGTCAAGATACCAGCTTTGTACTTTAGTTTTTCTTTGCTCCATAACTTTTACCGCAGCCTGACTAAAAGAAACCGGCGATAATCCCGGAGGAGCACTGATGCATTTTTGGGTGCCGCTATAAATGGCATCTATTCCCCATTCATCCATTTTTACTTCAATTCCTCCCAGGGAGGTTACAGCATCTACCAGGAATAAAGCTCCGGTATCATGCACCATTTTACTTATTTCCTCAAGTGGCTGTAATACTCCTGTTGAAGTTTCAGCATGAACAATAGCTACCAGTTTGGGCTGGGTGTTTGTTAATATTTTCTGAACCTGCGAAGGGTCAATGGCCTGCCCCCATTCGGCATCAATGCGATGCAATTTGGCACCACAACGCTGCACAATATCGCACATACGGTTTCCAAATACTCCGTTTACACAAACCACCGCTTCATCTCCCGGTTCCAGGAGGTTCACAAAAGTGGCTTCCATCCCGGCACTTCCTGTTGCAGAAATTGGAATGGTAAGTTGATTTTTTGTTTGAAAAAGATCTCTCAGCATTTCCATTACTTCGTCCATAATGCCAATGAATTGAGGATCGAGGTGCCCAATCAAAGGTGTTGCCATGGCTTTCAATACCCTGGAATGAACATCGCTGGGTCCCGGTCCCATAAGTATCCGGGTAGAGGGATTTAGTTGGTTTATCATTTTAGTAATTCTTTTGAATGCCGAACACTTAATAAAAATATTTGATTTACTTCTTAGATAATTATTCGTTAATCGAAATTCGAAATTCCGTTTATTATTATCAATTTTAACTTAAAAGTATAGCATATATATATAATTACAAACTATAGTTTAATCAAGTCTGAAAATACTCATAGTCATGCTGAATCCTGCCTGCAGGTCAGGCAGGTTATTTCAGCATTTCCACGCCTGGCAGAAGATCCTGAAACGAGTTCAGGACTACGAACCCGAAAGGAGAAGCTTGACCTGACACTAGTTATTAATAATAACCAGATAATTCCAGGCTTCCAGTTCCAGGTTCAATGAGTCGTTGAAAATGAAATCATCACCAGTGAAAAAATCTTTGTAATTTCCCGTCTTTTCACCGGGATAAATTACGAATTCCTGTTTTACATCACTCAGATTGAGAATTACCAATACATTACTATTGGGATTATCTCGGTAATAGGCAATGACCTTATCATTTTCAGTTTTCAGAAATTCAAAATCGCCCCCAAATTCACCATTCCACAATGCTATATTGTCTTTTTTCAAGCGAATGAGTTTTCGGTAAAACTCTGTTAAGTCACATTCTTTCCAATCAATCGGGTCGCGCTCAAAAAATTTCAAGCGTTTATCCAGGCATGCTTCCTGCCCATTGTACAAAAGAGGAGTTCCCGGAATGGTAAACATAAATACAGCAAATGCTCTATGAGCATCACCCATTCTTTCATTTATGGTTCCCTGCCAGGAATTTTCATCATGATTTGATAAAAAAATGAGACGATAAACATTTTTTGGAAACAGCTTGCTCTCTTTGTTGAAATAATTTTTCAGATCAGAAACTTCTTTTTTCCCCTGGGCAACTTCATTCATTATATGATGTAATTCCCAGGCATAGTTCATATCAAATCCCTGTTCCAGAAAATAGGTTTGATCTTCATTTTCGGCTAGCATAAGTACCGGTTTTATTTCATCTAATTCAATTCTTGCCCTTTCCCAAAACTCTTTTGGAGTTTTGTGAGGATGATCGACCCTGAAACCATCTACACCAAGTTTAATCCAGAAACTCAAAGCCTCAATCATGTAATCATGTAATCCACTTTGTGACCAATCAAGTTGAATTACGTCAGTCCAGTCTGTTCCGATTGGAGGAATGAAATTATCACTGGAATCTTTAAGATACCAATCCGGGTGATCTCGGGCAATTGGATTATCCCAGGAAGTGTGATTTGGAACCCAGTCAATCAATACATAAAATCCCATTTCATGGGCCTGGTTTAATAAGCCTTTAAACTCTTCGAGTGTTCCAAATTCAGGATTTACATCCATGAAATCCATAACCGAATAATAACTGCCAAGTTCCCCTTTCCTGTTTTGAATTCCGATTGGGTGAATGGGCATGAACCACAAGACATCTACTCCCAATGTTTTTAACCTGGGGAGATGATCCATAAAGGCTGTAATGGTTCCCCCGGCAGTAAATTGCCTCAAATTCACTTCGTAGAGGGTAATATTTTTTGACCAGTCGGGGTGGATTACAGAACTGGTAAATGTATTGATTTGTTCTGCTAATTTTGAGTCCTGCTTTTTTGTTTTCACATTAGAGCAGGCAGAAAGCACTATAAAGAGGCTTATAAAAACGCCAATAGATTTAAGAACAGTCTTTTTCATATTATAAAAACATTAATATTATTGAACAATTATTTTCTGGCTTGAGCCTTTTTCTGTTTTTAGGATGTATATTCCAGGATCAAGATCTTCTATTACCAGGGAATTTACATGATCCCTTTTTACAAGCAGTCTTCCCCAGAGGTCATAGACCTCTACAGAGATATTCTTATTGAAGTAAAGTATCCCACTCCGGATAGGATTTGGGTAAATTTTTAGTTCTATTTCAGAGCCTATAAAATTTTCAGAGCTGGTTCCCGTATTACTGTAACCCGGTGTAGGAGCAGAAAAACTTATCCAGAAAGAACTTCCATCGGTTTCTCTTCCGTAGGAAATATCATCGGTTTGAGGACCAAAAATAATTTGATCGATTATGCCTGAGCCATTTGCCGGGGATTCAAAAAGGCCAATTTCTTCTCCGTCTTTGCTCAACTTGAAATTTGCATGAACAGAGCCCTGCCAGCCTTGATCATCTGCCCATATCAGAATAAAAGCTCCCGGGGCCAATACTGAATCAGGCATTTGCCATTTCCCCGGGAGGGCCAGATTATCTGTTAGATACTTATTTCCTAACCATACAGGATATGTGTCTGGATTGTATATTTCAAGCCAGTCATCAAATTCTCCATAACTGTCTGCAATTGTAAAATCGTTACCAGCCATAAATTCATTAATTACCAGCATTGCATCACTGGATTCAAAAATATGAATGCTGATTTTTTCGCATGGTTTGGTATTTAGAATATTTCCTCCTGTATCTTTTACCCTGACTTGAAAATCAATAAAAGATTCAGAATACACAGGATCCAGCGAAAGACTATAAATATGATCTCCTGACACCTGGTCATTTCCTGCTCCATCATCCTTCATGCTTTGAGTAATTTCATTACCATGGTTAATTGTATAGACCAGCTCAACAAGAACATCCTGTCCGCCATCATCAACATAAGCTGAAATGGGAATATTAACTCCAAGCGGGGCATAATCGTAGCGTATGTATTTTATTGCAGGAATCATGATGAAAGATTCGAGCTGTGAAAGGGCTGAATTGATCCTTGTGGAAATATAAGGCTTCAGGCCATATGCAACGTGAAACTCATCCAGGGCCTGATTATATGAATTGTTAAAATCGGAGATTGAGAAATTATAGTCAAGGGGATAAAAAGGATCTCCAATAATGTATGGAAAGATCATATTCCGGATCGAATCAATGTATGGAAAGTATATTTCCGGCTTCATTATTTCATTGGACAGGAGATTTATATAATGAGAGAAACGATCACGATATTCAGGAACAGAAAGTATCCTGGTATAAAGGGGTCTTCCAGTATTTCCATGTTGAGCCCAATCATAAATATTTCGCACTCCCCAATCCCTGTTCAGCCAGTCTATGCCCAGGGTATTGTCAAGATCATATGGGATATATTCAAATTTTCCTGTTTCGGTATTGTGGTATAGATAAAAATTATTTTTATTGTATGGATATCCGTCCCAGTTTCCGGAGATAATATCCACCGCCAGGATCTTTAAATAGTCTTCAACGTTAAATACCTTTTCCAGGGAGCATGCTAAACTGGTATTGGGGGTATTTGTTAAGATATAAATGAAATCAGCAAAATCCTGGTAATCATCTTTTTCTATATTGGTTTTCAGGTCATAAACTCTTCTGTCATCAGCCATGAGCTTGTAATCATCGGGATTTTGACTGATATAGTTCAGGTCAGCAGGCCACAAACATTTGTAAAGATTTCCATCCTGATTATGGAAGTAGGTATCTACGAATTCTTCATCAATATGTTCCACATTTATGTACAAACCATAATAGTTATGATTTACATAAAGCTGAACATGATTTGACCTTGGAGCAGCAATTTCAAATTTTCTCAATACATCCCAGCATAGCTTTGACCGTATCACAGAAGGATCATTATGTTCACCGTTGATATTGAGTTTTTCCACTCCATGGTATTTTCTCCCGGGAATGAAGGTGTTGAAAGAAATTTTATATGACTTTTTTGCTGAATACCTTGAAGTGTTCCCTCTTAATCTGAATCCCACATTTTCAACAGTATCAATAGTTGACCCTGAATGAAAGATAAATGTAGCAGGATATTCATGATCGCTTTCAACATCGATAAATATGGCATCCAGGGAATCGGGATCAATCAGGATATCAATTCGTGGGATAATAGTATCATTAAAAAGGGGGCCTTTTTCAGGAAAAAAAACCTGGGCATTTGCATTAGAACCCAGGATTATGGCAAACAGGGAAATTATGAAACCCTTCTTAATCATTGTATGTATAAAGTATGATATTCAGGCTGCCGGCAAGTTTGCATCTCACTGAAACTCAAAATTAAAGATGAAACAGGAGATTATTCGTTTCTATTTATAGCGTTTAGGTCTTCAAATGCCTCGGTTAATCTTTCAATGAAGCTAAGTTCTCCTTTTCTTAACCAGGCTCGTGGGTCATAGAATTTTTTGTTTGGTTTATCTTCCCCTTCCGGATTACCAATCTGGCTTTGCAAGAAAGCTTTTGACTCTTTGTAATATTTGTGAACTCCATCCCAAAATGCCCATTGCATATCAGTGTCCAGATTCATTTTTATAACTCCGTAATCAATAGCCTCCTTAATCAGATGTTTTTCAGAACCGGATCCTCCGTGAAAAACAAAATTTACAGGATTTGTTTCAGTATTGAATTTGTTTTGGATGAATTCCTGAGAATTTTTCAGGATCTCGGGCCTCAATTCAACATTTCCCGGTTTGTAAACGCCATGAACATTTCCAAAGGAAGCAGCAATAGTGAAGGCATCACTTACTTTCAGTAATTCTTCATATGATTGGGCAACCTCTTCAGGTTGTGTATAGAGACGTGAGCTATCCACATCTGTATTATCGACACCATCTTCTTCACCACCGGTTATTCCAAGTTCAATTTCCAGGGTCATTCCCATTTTAGCCATTCTTTCAAGGTATTTCTTGCTGATGGAAATATTATCCTCCAGTGATTCTTCTGAAAGATCTAACATATGGGAACTGTAAAGAGGTTTGCCAGTTTGTTGAAAGTGTTTTTCCCCGGCATCCAGCAATCCGTCTATCCACGGAAGAAGTTTTTTGGCAGCATGATCGGTATGAAGTACTACAGGAACACCGTAATATTCGGCCATTGTACGCACATGATGTGCCCCGGAAATACCACCTGCAATAGCAGCCTTCTGGTCTTCATTTGAAACACCTTTCCCTCCAAAAAAAACAGAACCACCATTTGAGAACTGAATAATTACAGGGGAATTTACTTTTGCAGCAGTTTCCAGAACTGCATTAACCGAATTGGTTCCTATAACATTAATAGCAGGGATAGCGAAATTATGTTGGTTTGCATAATCAAATAATTCCTTTATTTCCTTGCCAAACAGGACCCCTGATCTGAATTTTTTTGTAGCCATTATAATATGATTTAATGAGTTTTAGAATTCGTTAATAAAATGCGGATTTTGATATTTTAAAGATAATACAATGAAAATTGGAATTCCAGTCAATTATTGATTTCTTTCAATGCGTACAATAGTCCCTTTTTCCAGGTGATACTTTTTATTGTAAACAATCACATCTATACTTTCTCCTGAAATGTTTGACAGGCTCAGATCTATTTCATTCACATACAAATTAAGGATATTTTTACGGAATCTTACATTGAATGAATAGGAAGTCCACTTTTGCGGAATTAACGGGGAGAAATTCAAGTTATTATTTTTCACCCTCATACCCCCGAATCCTTCTACTACAGCCATCCATGTACCTGCCATACTGGTGATATGCAAGCCTTCCGCCACTTCATTATTATAATCATCCAGATCAAGTCTGGCAGTGCGAAGATAAAATTTATAAGCTCTTTCAATGTCTCCTGTCTTAGAAGCAATTATCGAATGCAAACAGGCAGAAAGTGAGGATTCATGAACTGTTCTGGACTCATAATAATTAAAATTCCTTTTTATACAATCCAGGTCAAACTTTTCTTCCAGCATATAAATTCCCTGTAAAACATCTGCTTGTTTGATAAAGGGGGATCGCAGGATCCTGTCCCAGGACCAATACTGATTTATGGGTCTTTCATCCGGATTAATATCTGAAGCCAATAACTGCTCTTTATCGAGGTAGCCATCCTGCTGAAGAAATACTTTCTCTTTTTTATGGTAGGGATAATACATATTTTGAATTATCTTTTTCCACAGGTCTGTTTCTTCAGCTTCTTTGAAATTTAATTTCTTGACTTTGGTTTCTAATTTTCCGGGATGGTCTTTTTTGAGCTGATCAATGCATTGAATTGTGTACTCCAGCGTCCAGCTGGCAATAGTATTGGTGTACCAGTTGTTATTCACATTGTTTTCATACTCATTTGGCCCGGTAACACCCAGAATAACATATTTCCCTTTTTCAGGAGAGAAATTCACTCTTTGGGCCCAAAATCTGGAAAGGGCGATTAAAACTTCAATTCCAAAATTATTTAAGTATTCATCATCTCCGGTATGACGGGTATAGTTATAAATAGCAAAAGCAATGGCTCCATTTCTGTGTATTTCTTCAAAGGTAATTTCCCATTCATTGTGGCACTCTTCTCCATTCATGGTGACCATAGGAAACAAGGCAGCACCCTTATTGAATCCCAGCTTTTCAGCATTCTCAATTGCTTTTTCCAGATGTTTGTACCTATACATAAGAAGCTTCCTGGCTACTTCCGACTTTGCAGTACTTAAATAAAACGGCACAGCATAGGCTTCGGTGTCCCAATAGGTGCTTCCTCCATATTTTTCTCCTGTAAATCCCTTGGGGCCGATATTTAAGCGTTCATCTTCTCCGGTATAAGTCTGATTCAACTGGAAGATGTTGAACCGGATGCCCTGTTGAGCGGCTACATCCCCTTTAATAACAATATCACTTTCTTTCCATTTTGTAATCCAGGCATCTTTTTGCTGACTAAGCATTTCATAAAAGCCTTTCGAAACAGCCTTTTCAAGTGTTTTTTTAGTGATAGAAATCAGATCGCTAACCTGATAATCTTCTGATGAAATGTTTGCTGCATATTTATAGATTACAAGTTCATCATTTTGTTGAACAGAAATGCCAGTGGTATTTGCAATGAATTTTTGTCTGGTAATTTTCTCCAGCTCTGGTTGAATGATATTTTGATTTTTTTCGAAAACCAGTTTCATCCCGGTCGACACGTAAAAATTTGATTTTTTGGTTTTTCCAATAATATAACCCTCTCCCAAACCAAGTTCACTGGAAATTTCTTCCCAGAACTTCTCGTCGTAGTTTGAGTCCTCATTTTTTACATCCAGATCTATATAGGGGGTAAGACGAATTTCACCTGAGAAGTTCAATGCTTTAATTTTGTAACGAATTGCCCCAATTTCTGTATCCACGATGCTCAGGAATCGTTTGGCCTCAACTTCAAGCTGTTTGTTTCCGGATTCTGCAATAAAAGTTCTTTCCAGAAAACCTTCTCTCATGTTGAGAACTCTTCGGAAATTTAGCACATCCCATTTTGCCAG